>Ga0222714_10003874_pt1 | contig 14970 bp, 15 predicted proteins | sample C33_3DmetaG_FD_165048 | JGI IMG/M metagenome (GOLD analysis project Ga0222714, IMG submission 165048) | Estuarine water microbial communities from San Francisco Bay, California, United States - C33_3D | ecosystem: Environmental > Aquatic > Marine > Unclassified | place: USA: California... | reverse complement strand
CTTTCTATGTTTCTTTGCGCTCTTTCTCTTCTTTTTGCCGCCATATATCTCCTCCTCCTCTTCCTCAACAGCGGGCTCCGCCACAGGCTCGGCAACGGGCTCGGCAACGGGCTCGGCAACGGGCTCAGCAGCAGGCTCCGCCACAGGCTCGGCAACGGGCTCCGCAGCAGGCTCAGCCGCAGATTCGGCACCAAATATTCCATCCAAAATTCCGCCTCCGTGCTTACGACCTCTTTTCAATTTGCGACCACCTTGCATACCAGGTTGTGCAGGAACAAATGCATTTGGGTCATTCACACGAATAACATTTGATCCGTTTCCAACAGCCACTTGTTGATCTGTATTTCCATATACAGCAATGCCGTGTTCTCCGGTGGTCATACCACCCCTCATGCGTTTCATTGAAACTTTACGATGTCTTTTAGTCGCAGTTTTACGAGCCATTATATATTATAACGCACATATTATTTTTCTAAATAAGTCACATTTGATAGTTTGTTCGATAATCTTAGCATTAAAAATAAATTTGCTAAAATAATAAATACTAAGAACACATTATAAAAACAGATAATCCATATATAAATATTAATTTCATTGTATATGGTATCTACAATCGGTTTAATTATTTCACGAATATCTTTTTTAATCTCTTCGTTCTGAAAAAACTCAACACAACTCTCTCTTATGCTTTTCATACATAATTATTACTAGATCATCATAAATTAAGTAGTATAATTAAACGTAATTTGGAAACGAATGTTTTGCCGAAAATTATAATAAAGAGAACCTGTTTATATTGTATAATGGAGAACATATACGATACAAATGACAAACTCGACCACTTTGATTTTAGCAAAATGGAGCTAACTAAGCCAACTCCCGTATTAGGTGGCAATCATTTTATTCGTTTTTTAGTGAATAATGGACAACATTTATATGTGCAGCCACCTAAGTGTACAAGCAAACAAGGAATTGTAAAAGTCGGCAAACGTTATTACTGTGACCTGATGTTTACAAATGAAAATGAACATTTTATCCGATGGTTGGAGAACCTTGAAACCTATTGTCATAAATATATCTATAATAACCGTGAAAAATGGTTTGATAACGAGATGGAGATGCACGACATTGAGAACTATTTTACATCCCCAATTAAGCTATACAAGTCTGGTACATATTACACGATACGTTCAAATATACAAACTGTTTTAGACAAACCCAAACTGAAGATATATAATGAAGAGGGTATTGAAGTAGATTTTAATGTAATAAATAGCAATACACAATTAATGACCATTCTTGAAATACAAGGCATTCGCTGTTCTCCCCGTAGTTTTCAAATTGATATTGAAATTAAGCAAGTTATGGCATTAAAGCCTAACAATATATTTGATAATTGTTTATTTAAGCCGACAATTAGCAGTGAGAATGCAAGTAAAACTAAAACAGATAACAAACGTGATCCATCAACTAGTCACGTCGATGAAGCAGTGAATCAATCCATTTGTCATAGAATTGTTACTGATAATAAGGAGGATAAGGAGAAGGACGAGAGTGTGGAGGAGGATGCGCAGGAGGAGATACTGTTAGACGATACAAAAAAGGACGATTTAATTGATCGGGGGGAGGAAGTTGAGGATGAACGTTTAGGAATAACCGAAATGACTGCCACCGATAGTACAATGTTAGATAAAAGTATATCTGATACTGAAAATTTATTAATTGAGATGAACGAATCTAACATTAAAGAAGATGAATCGAATGTAGGAAATAAACCGATTTTTGACAAAAACGCAGACAATGTAGACAATGTAATAAATGAAACAAACGAAATGCAAGAAGTCGTATTTAATTTAGAAGAATTGCCAGAAAATGATCAAATCACATTAAAAAGGCGTAATGACGTATACTACGAAATGTATAAAGAAGCCCGACAGAAAGCAAAGGATGCTCGTAATTTAGCATTATCATCTTATTTAGAGGCAAAAAACATTAAAAATAAATATATGTTGGACGACATTGATGATAGCGACGAAAGTGATTTAGAAAGTGATGAGTAAAACAATCTAACTTAGATATTTTAGCACATTTAATCTATTTCAGATAAAAAATTTTATCAGTCGTTTATATAAACAAAGATGTTTAAGGAAATCCAACTTGGTCTCGCAAAGTTTTTCACAAAAGAATTTGTTCTTGTAGTTATCATATTTATGGTTCTTGTATGGGGTTTGTTAAGTTATTCTGGTGAGAAAGTTAGCTTTGTGGATTCAATGCAGGATGGCGCTGGGGGTCCCGCGCAACCAGTTATTGAGGAAGATGCGCCCGCTCGTGCTGCTGACCCTGCTCCTGCTCGCAAGGCAGATGCTGGATATGCACTCCAACCCGTAGCTAATCCTAGCGATTTACTTCCTAAGGATAAAAATAGCCAATGGTCCGCATTAAACCCCTCTGTTATGAAGGAAGGTGATGTGATGATGCCTGATCTGTTACAAGCGGGTTATCACATTGGTCTTGATACTATTGGTCAATCTCTTCGTAATGCAAATTTGCAGTTACGTTCTGACCCGGTGATATCTAAGGCGGATGTTGGACCGTGGAATCAAAGCACGATCGAGGCTGACCTAGGACGCGTTCCTTTGGAGCTTGGTCGTTAAATCACGCGTAACACATAATATACAAAAATAGACAATCTCTCGAACTTATAATATTGGCGATAATTAAATCACCAATATTATATAAGAATACAAATGGATAAAAGTGATGTTTTAGGATATGTTATAATATTACTCATCTTAGTTGTATGTGGATATACATATTATGATAATGCTGACAGTTTTCAACTGAAATGTATAGTGTCATCTGTTGATGGAAATAAATATTGCGTACGAGAACGGAAACGTATAAAAGAGGCTGCGGATTTATTAGCTACCGTAACGAATAAATGTAAACAACTAGTAGCATACATGGATGAAAATCATAAAGGCAAAGATTGTGTGAAACGATTATCCGAAGGATTTAACCCAACTAAAATAATGGAAACATTACCAACTAGTAGTTATACCGCATACAGCGAAAATAAGGGTGAAAAAATAGCATTTTGTTTGAACAAAAAGAAACAAGAAAATGATACACTTATTGACGAGAACACACTAATGTTTGTTGCGATACACGAGCTTGCGCATATTATGACAAAGTCAATCGGTCATAAAAGTGATTTTTGGACAAATTTCAAATTTTTACTTGAAAATGCCAAAAAGGCGGATATTCATAATCCAGTAGATTATAAAAAATCCCCACAAGAATACTGTGGAATGAAAATTCACGACAATCCATATTATGATGCATAATCACCCTATTATTCTACATTTGATAACTCCTTCCTTTTCATATATGATTTATGTCTATATTCCTTTAATTTTTCTGGGTTCTCTATCTTTAATTTTTCTATATATCTCATTGAATTCTGTTTAATTCGCTCTTTATTATTTTCATAGTATCGTTTATGACGATCAGTGTTTGTATATTTTGATAATTGACTTTGTAATTCGATGATAGTTTGTTTTAATTTCTCATTTTCTATGAGCAATCCATTTGTGTGTGTGTCATTATCCATTTTTATTATAATACAAAGTATTTATTTAACTTGGTTTATATGCAATTATTATTTGATTATACAAACATATATATAATCAAAGAAAACGTATTTTTTGTTGGTATTAAATTTAAACCGCCATCTTCAACCCGCCGACCAAATTGGCACCGATGCCGAATCCAGCACCACCACGTGCGTTTACACCCATAGCGGGGATGAACACATCAAGAATGCTGAAAGTTGCAGCAGCAGTGAGTGCGATTATCACAATCTCCTCAACGTTAAGTTGCTTCTTGGGTATGGCAAATGCGGCAAGAGCCACAACTAAACCTTCGATAAGGTACTTTATCGCGCGTTTCACTAACTCGTTTAAATCAAGCATGCTGATTGTTATATTATATTATAACAAAAAAAATACGGATGACCCTAATAATTACTTTCTAATAAAAATAATTCCCTAAATAATTACCTCAATGTCATCTTTTACATAATTATACTATACGAATAAATTCAATGATATATCATCGGACATTTTCCTAAATATTTGATATAACTATTTTCTTTATGGTAAATATTATTATGATGAAAACACTTAAATAAATAGATGTAGTATAACTATATTAATATAATGTCATCATTTGATAAGAAGTTATCCCCTGACGGAACAACTAACTCTAAATACGTAGATCTATGCGATGAAGACCCGCCTCTTGCTGGACAAAAGTTTGCATGCATGTCATTTGTTTCGCCCGAAAAGATTTTGAAGAAACGAGAGATCTATCTTTTTAATCAATTCATCAAGAATTGGGAATTTTCTAAATCAATGGAAAGATATTTTGATTTTATTCATTTCATTGCATATAAATATAGTTTACAGGTCGACGGGCTAATTTCAGATTTTAATGAATTTGTGAAAGAAGAGTCTGATAAAATCAAAAAAAGTGGCATTGACGATGATTATAAGAATTTCTTAGATAAGCAAGAAGATAAGCTAAATGAATCGTTTAATAGAGAACACGCGTTCCAAACATCTGTTCGTGGATTAAAGATTCGTGGCGTATATTCTACACAAGATGAGGCAGAGGAAAGATGCAAGAAACTGCGCGATCACGACCCGAATCACGATATTTATGTTGGACCTGTGGGGGTATGGATTCCGTGGGACCCAGATGCATACAAAACGGGTCGCGTTGAGCATATGGAGGAAGAGCTTAATGCATTACATAAGGAAAAACTAAAAAATGAGGAGATGGCAAAGAAGGAATTCGAAGAAAGAATTCGCGAAACCAAGAAAAAGGCGATTATGGAGAATATTGAGAAGGCAACTAAAAGTGGCAATGTTCTAACACAAACTATGGATCAAGAGGGTAACTTGGTTGGAGTGAAGGAAACCGTTAATTTCGATGACAGAGAGGTTGCCACAGTAGAATCTACACAATTGCGCAACGAGATTTTGTTAGAATCAAGTGCAAAATCAGGTACTGCCGATGATAAGACGGAGTAAATAGTATAATAAATAAACAAACATATTTTGTTATGATGTAAATATCAAAATATGAAAAATATCCGTTTAGTTTCGCAAAATATATTTATAATCGGTTGTGATAAAACCATTAAAAGATGAACTTGCCGCTGTTGTATATGCACCAAAATTTTCTACATATACCCATTCGCCAATGGCTAGTTCGGGCAACATTGTTTCTTTGCTAATCAAATCGATGCTATCACATGTTGGACCGAATATTTTACTTTTATACATTTTGTTTTCGTTTCGCTCGTTAAACGGCAATACAATCGGAGTTTTGTGGTCAAAATAAATACAATTAAATGAACCATACACTCCATCATTCAAATAGTATATAATAATTTCTTCTGTCTCGTTTGCATCATTCATACTCGTTTCTCGTTTTTTGCCGATTACGTTCAACACCAGTGTGTGTGATTTTTCAACAAAAAAACGTCCAGGTTCCGCAATAAATTGAATCGTGCCATCTTGCATTTCCTTCTCAAAAAACTGTTCTTGTGCTTCCTTTAATTTTGTTGCGATTTGTTCAATATTGATACTATTCTCATTGTCAATGCCCGGAAATCCTCCTCCAATGTCAATAATGCGAATTTTCATATCATTTTTAACTGCCAATTCATAGGCAGAGCGACACGTTTGGATCGCGGTGTAGTAACTATCTACACTTTTACATCCACTTCCTACGTGAAAACTAAACCCAACCAGATTTAATTTTAATAACTTTACCAGATTAATCAAGTTTTCGACGTTCTCAATTTTACAACCAAATTTACTATTAAACTTACATATGCTATGTGAATCGTCCACAGATAAGCGCAATACTAACTCCGCGTACGGATGATATAATCGGATTTTATACAACTCTTCCTCACAATCAAATGTCATCATATCTACATCGTTCGCCCGTGCGTATTTGATTTGAGAAGACATTTTGCACGGGTTTGCAAATATAATCGTCTTTGGATTATTCGTTATTTCGATAATGGTTTTAATTTCATTTTCTGATGCACAATCAAAATATGTACCTAAACAAGATAATACGTGCAATAGTGCCGGATTTGGATTACACTTTACCGCGTAATACGGTTTAATTTTTGGAAAATATAACATCCATTTTTCATATGCTTTTATAATTTCACCAATATCTATAATGTAAAAGGGTTGTTCGTTTTGATTATTTTTTAGAAAATCATTAATAATATCGTAGGACGAATACTCCTCACTGTACAATTTAATATTGTATTTCTCCAATATATGATTTTCTAGAATCATTCTGGTAAATAACATAAAACCAGATTTTTATATTATTTACAATTGTAACAACAATTGTATATCAAATCAATCAATATTTATCTCATTAGAAAATTGAAAATGTTTTTATTGCCTATTTATTGTAACCAATATACAAAAAATGAACACGTTTTCATACATTGTACATAAACTAAATGCCAAATGTGATGAACAGTTTCACTTTGATTTGACAAATTTAACCATTAATAACAAGTCCGCCTACATTGCTATGGATATAAACAATACTATTAAATGTAATACCTCGCACACGCGTTGCACATTAATACAAACGATGATCTTTAATTTAAAATTACATCTCTACGATCCGCCACTCAATAATAAAATGCACAAGTATGACTTCCTTAAAATGATTTCTACATTAGATTTTGTTAGCAACGATGATAAAACATATATCAACGATTTGCATATGCGGGCTCAGCGTCACTATTTTGCGTTATCTCGTCTGGCATTCAGATTTAAATTTAAACGTGCGCCATTGATCATTTCCACCGATTTATATTTAAGTAAAATTGATGATGTTCATCGCAATGTTATTACCATTTTTCAAAACAAGCAATGCTATTTATTCACAATTACTGATTTAAATAAAATAATTGAGACATCACTTTGTAACTCGCCCTATTTTATATCTCAGCCTCTTCCATCAAAAAATCCATATAACAATATGCCGTTTTCAAAGTCGGACTTGTATAATATCTATTTTCAAATCAGAGACCGATTAATTAAGACGCCGGTGTTGTTATATCAATTCTTTCTCAGTAATTTTAATTTAACCAAATTTCAACAAAACAATCGTTGTTTAATACGAGAAAAATATATCGAACAGTTTATTCTCAACGAAGACAAAGACAATTTGGTGAGTTACATATATAGCGCGCTTTCGTATAATAATAATATTCTTATTGATAACAACTTCCCAGACGACGTTTTACTTCGAGTTTTCAAACCATATCTACGCCTGTATTTAATGATGAGCTATTCACTTGATAATAGTGTTAGACGTATCGCAAAATGCACGCTTATAAATAAATTAAAACAGTTTAACTTATTTAATCCGAATTTTGGTAGGAAGATAGTTACTATTGCAAAAAACAAGAAAAAACATATTTCCTATAACGACAAACATATGCCGTTTGAAAAATCCAAATCTCGTGATAATGATTTCCTCAAATCTCATTTATCTATTAAAATCGGGCACAATGATCAGGATACCGATAATGCTCCAGATAACGATATTGATGAAGATACGGATGAGGACGAGGACGACGACGAGGATGAGGACGACGACGACGACGACGACGAGGAGGATCATACAGTTGAACTACGCACCAGCAACAACAGTATGGAACTTGACGCAGCGGTTATAAATGAGAACGATGGCAATGACAATGACGCTGAATTTCGAACGCAAATATTAAACAATATTCATACAAGCGACCAACCTCTAACCACGGACGAACTTATGACATCATTGTTTCCACCACCTAGCCTCCAACTTACTGCAATTGTTCGATTGCCAAGAAACATAGAATATATAGATGTAGATTTTGATGAAGATGAGGACGATGAATTTGATCCATAAACCAACTAATAATAAATTTCAAATAATTATTTTACCATTTGTTTTTTTTTACATTTATTGCTGGACCACTACGTTTTTTCCCTTTATTCGGGTCATATGCTTCGTCTTCATCGTCCGAACCCATGCTTTTGGATATATCCCAAAATTCTTTTGATCCTAATCTGAAATCCGGGTGTTTCTCTGCTTTATACCAAAAGATCTGGTCGTTGAGTTTATTTGATTTGGCGTTATTATTAATGACTAAACATTCAAAGTTCTCTGTTGTTTGGTCCATAACACCACAAAATGCTTCTAATGTTGGAAACATACTTGCATAGTTCTCCCATATACGTTTTCGATTTGTAAGATATGGTTCTCTTAATATAAACACATAATCAATATTTGTTCTTAAATTCGGAGGAATACCCAAAGGATATTGCATTGTAATAATCAACATAATTTTCCAATGACGTCCATTCATAAATAATAATCTCATCATCTTGTCGCGTGTCCAAGACTGGTCATATAAACAATCATCTAATATAACAAACGCACGTGGATCGATCGTTGTTCTCCGATACATTTCAATTTCTTTATTTACTTGTTTTAATACCGTTTTTTGACGGCGCAATACGTTCTCGATTAACACTGTATTATATTCTTCGTGAATAAATAATTTAGGAACATGAGCGGCATAAAACCCGTTACCTGCCTCTGTTCCGGATATTACTGTTCCAATTGGTATATCTTGATGATAAAATAATAGATCTCGTACTAAAAATGATTTACCAGTATCACGACGCCCAATCATAACTATCACCGGTCCTTTGTTCTCATCTGGTTTAAATGTAATTTCACGCATATTAAACTTTTTTAATTCTAATGTCATTTATTGGATGTAATATAATACATAATCATAATATAATATTATATACGTCTAAACGAACCACATTATTACTATCGGTCAGTGATATGATTAGTTTAAAATTGTAAAAAAAATTATAATAAACACTTATACAGTTTTAGGGCAAATGAATACTTTATCTAGGTTCTCGATTAACTATATGGATGTTGATATTATTGACATCAAACAATTAGAACAATCGTATGTTTCGATTGATGACGAAGTATCAAATGATTACAATCCGTTTCGTATCGAACATTTTCAAAACTACAATCCTCTGTACGCTCACGTTGTTACCTTACCCGAAGAGAAATATAACTCGGTTCAATTAAATCACAAGTTTTTTTTTAGGAATACAGACACTGTTATAGACATTCGCGAGAACACATTGCATTCAAAACCAGTATTTATTAAGTATTCTCCTTTACTAGATCCTATACGGTATATGATCGGAAAATATGTGAAGGACGGAGACAATATTTATAAACTACCCCAGCTAAAAAATACTGTTACAGAAAATCCGAAATTAAATGATTACAATAATGCCGCTTACATTGATAGTTTCTTTTATTTTCTTACTAGCAAAGCACTACATACATATGATTTCATACACGGGATAGATTTCTACGGCAGTTTTCTTGGGATACAAGAAAAATATAAAATGAATGTTGCAGACGACATTGAGTATTTAATGACATCGCAATATTTCAATGAAAATGTTGATAAATTATTTTCGATATGCAATCACGATGTAGCTTCTTATTTCGCAGATAGCTCGCGCGCAAATCGTTCCAAACTAAGAATATCTACTACAAATACTCATAATCATAATATAAGTGCAGTCTCTTTACCTGAATGTCTAACGTTAGACGCATCTCCATCGATTATTTCGATGGAGATGGATGAATCGAATTTGATATATGAGAACAATACACACGCACAACAATCCCCTCATAATCAATCAGAATCGACATCAACCAGTACATCTAGTTCAGAAAACAGCGATTCCAACGATAGTTCCGAGGAAGATGAAGAGAATCATTCAGATCATGATGATGCTGATTGGGAAACTGACTCAAATGATGCTGATACAAGTAGTGAAACGGAAACGGATTTAGTAGACGAACCGCAATACGCTTATATTAATAAATTTCCCGTTCAATTGATATGTTTGGAAAAATGTAAAGGCACCCTGGATGACCTATTTACGCAACACGTAATTAACGAAGATATTGCTGCGGCTGCATTATTTCAAGTTATAATGATGTTAATCAGTTATCAAAGAATGTTTCATTTCACGCATAATGATTTGCATACAAATAATATTATGTATATTGAGACTACCGAACCATATTTATATTATAAATTCGAGAACATACCATATAAAGTCCCGACATACGGGAAAATATTTAAATTGATTGATTTTGGGCGTAGTATTTATACCTTTGATGGTAAAGTAATATGTAGTGATAGTTTTGCACCCGGTGGAGATGCCGCAACGCAGTATAATTGCGAACCATATCTAGACGAGACTAAACCGATTATTGAACCCAATTATAGTTTTGATCTATGTCGTTTGGGATGTTCCATATATGATTTTATTATTCCGGATGATGATAACTATTCCAAATATGATGAACTGCAAAAAACGATACACCGTTGGTGTTTAGATGACAACGGTAAAAATGTATTATATAAAAAGAACGGGGAAGAAAGGTATCCTAATTTTAAGTTATATAAAATGGTAGCGAGAACCGTCCACAATCATACTCCACAATCGCAGTTAAAATACCCCTATTTTAAACAATTTACTAGTTTATATGAAACCCCGGATGTAAAATATATTAATATTGATATCTTGCCTTGTCTTGCGAATAAAATGTAAATATATTGTAAGTAAATGGATACTTTAAAAATTCCGGTTAGATACATACCTAAAAATTTAACCGATAAAGATAAACGGAAACAAGTCAAAACGCTGACTAAATCGAGAAAAATGTATAAAAAGAATCAATATTATAACCGACCGCACGTAGCGTCCTATAAAAGTAAACCTTCTGCACACATTATAAATGCCCGTAAAATATATAACATCGAGAACATTGCACCTACACAAGAATTAGCTGAAAAAACTGGCTGTAAATTGTCTGCATTAAACGAAATTGTACGAAAAGGCGAAGGTGCATATTATTCATCTGGGTCAAGACCAAACCAAACACCTCAATCTTGGGGGTTAGCGCGATTAGCTAGTTCAATTACCGGTGGAAAAGCTGCGGCGGTTGATTATAATATACTGGACAAAGGCTGTAATCATAATAAAAAAGCCTTTATTTTAGCAAACAAATCAAGACGAAAATATAAATATGGTCAATCTAAAACTAAAAAAACGACGTTCAAAATATAATATTTAATTTGTTGAGAACAATATATGTCGTCGGAAGTAACTACTACTCAACAACCCGAACAATGGTATTGTTATATTTTACGTAATAAACAACCGCAATATGGTCATCTTACATATAATGGGTCAACTAATAATCCATATCGTCGTCTCAGACAACACAACGAAGAAATATCGGGAGGAGCGGTTTATACACACGGTCGGGGCGGTGGATGGGAAATATATGCATTAGTAACCGGATTTGTCGATCACAAAAATGCATTATCTTGTGAATGGAGAATAAAACATACCAACGGCAAACCGGGAAAGCGACCACCACAACATCTTGGCGTAAAAGGACGTATAGTTGGCTTAAATGAAGTTCTTAAATTGGATAAATGGACAAGCAAATGTTTAGTTAATAATGCTGATATCCCATACACATTGTATATCGCAGAAGATGTCGCCCAGTTCATTGATACGCCAAATCTACCGAGCAACATTAATGTTATTGTCGGAATACCAGTATTTACGAAATAGCTTCTTGTAAATGTCTTTGACAAAAAAGATATTTACGAATTGAAATAATTATAACATTACATCGCAGTTAAATCCGGGAAATCTATCATAAATATAGCGGACTTTGCATAAGACGTATATACGATTTTATTTTCATTAATGTCTATACCGTGTGGAAAGTTCTCACATTCTATTTCTTTAATCAATTCTAATTTATTACTATGTATTTTGTAAATACTTATAACACCACAACGCTTAATAGCACAATGTCTTGTACATAGAAAATAATCTTTATATATAACAGCACCATCTGGTTGTGAATCTTTAATATATACAGATTCATCAATTATATCCAGGTTATTATTTCCATCTTGTTTTAACATTCTTATTCTAGTATCCATCTCTTTGTATTTACCTTTAGATATCCATATATCAAAACACACTATAAATAAATTATTATATAAATTTATAGTTTTTACTCTCTCATTTATATAATTTTTTGACGAAACTAAATGAATACTTGGTTTGTTGTTCCCTGTATATGTTATTATTGCTGGATTACAACCTCCTAGATAGAGCCCTTGGTCATTTGCTAATATTCCGTGATATTGTATATTAACATTATTCGCTTTATGTGCAGCCACATATATAAGTTTATCTTCATCAACTGTTAGCACACAATAAGTTGGACCGTATTCTGATAAATATATCATTCCATTATGATAACTCATCAAATCCGGATGAAAAGCATCTCCATATAAATATTTATGTGGTTCTTTGTCCAATATCATAGAATCAATCATTTCAAATGTATTATTTATTATTTTAATTAAGAATACTTCTGCTGCTGCCCTATGACACGCAACCAACGTGTTGTTATTTATAAATTTTACATCAGTCATAGTAGCTACTCTACTCTGATCTTTTAAAAAAAATTCTCCTTGTTTCCAAAATACAGGATTTTTTGCTGATGGTTCTTTTGGAATATTTCTCAATATTTCAAGTTTCATATATTATCAATAGATATTAGTTTCAAACGTTTTGATATTTTGCTCTGAATTCATCTGGTGTCATAATTGGAATACCTAATTTGGCTGCCTTCTGTGTTTTTACAGATACATCGTCGTGCGACCGTGTAATCAAGACAAACGTGTTTTTATTAATATTATCATCCAATACTCCTCCGACGCGTTTTAACAAATCTATAATTGCCTCATCACGCACTTTCGTCATAACAATGTGTTTGCCGTTTAATATATGAGATGTACTTGTATTAATTTCATTTGTTAATAATGTGGGAGATGGGTTATCTTGGTGCAATTTGTCAGTCAATCCACACTCGGTTAAAAACGTGATAAATGCATCTATGTATAAGACAAATCCTTTTGCACTTTCATCACCAAACCCGTTCAATTGTTTTACTAATATTATTTTGTCGTCATTGCTTAAATTAATTGTTAAGATATCTGGATAGGCTTCCATAACCGGCATTATTTTACGTCTTCCGATTCCGCGCCCAAATATATTTGATGCAGCCATAATGTCTACCAACGTGGAATCTTTTAATCGAGTGCGAATGCCATCGTACAATTTATCAACCATTTTATCTTTAAAACCATCTATTTTCAAAAAATCACTCTTTTTCATAGAGATTATTTTCGGAACCGTATTATATCCGGCGTTCATTATACGTTTTACATTTCCACTAGAAAGTCCATCCACTTCAATCCCGGTAAAGAATGCCGTGATGTTTTTCTCTTGCACCGTGTCGTCTGTATTTACATCATCTAAAATAATATCAATATGTGTATCTGTCCAATGATATGGCACAGAGGGCATTTTTGCTATTTCAGCTGGAACGGTAATCGATTTAATATATGGTATTACATCGCCACTTCGAATCAATTGTATTACTGCACCAATGCCAATACGATTTGTCTCAATATAATTCGCATTAAAACCGGTAGTGTATTCTATGGTAACGCCCCCTATTTTTACAGGTTCTATTCGAACGCGGGGTTTTAAATATCCATCCTTACTTGCATTCCATATTACATCCACTACTTTTGCCTCAGCCATCTGTTCCGATAATACCATTTTAAATGCGAATGCGTGTTCGGGATTTTGTTGAGTTCGATTATATATCTTGTCATCTGATACAATTACTCCATCTATCTCGTATTCATATGTTGTTCTCCAAGTTACTAATGTAGTTGATAGCATTTCATTTGTTATTGTAGATGCGTTCAAATGCTGCACCAATTCAAACCCCCATTTCTTTATAAATTTCATCTGGTCACTTGGTTTTAAATCTGGTACAATGACTTCATATACAACGAAGTGTAAATCACGTGTCTTAGAATCAATTGTTTTACTGTTTATAATACCAGACGCCAAATTTCTCGAATTGGCAAAGATATCTTTGTATTTTTCATCAAACACTTGTTTCGGAATAATAAACTCCCCCCTTACAACAATGTCCTTTATCATTGGCAAATTAAACACGGGTATTAAATGTGAAATATCTTGTCCAATTGTTCCATCGCCCCGTGTATATAATTTCGGCACACCGCCGATTGTTGAATACATTCCACTTACTCCATCTAATTTACACGATAAAACATATGGTCCGTTATATTTGCGCGTCCATGTCCCTAATATACCAGTATCTGGTTTGATCTTATCCATAGATGGCATATAATACGGCAGCGTAACCTTTGCCTTTTTTATAGGTGCACCGATTTTGCTTACAACAGTGCTTTTTGGATACTTATCTAATACGTAATCTCTGATAATATCAAACTCATTGTCAGTTAATAACGGATGACTATTATAATACGCATCGTTTGTGGTTATCAACAAGCGTTCTAATTGTTTTTGGTTTAATTTGACTAATAATTCAATCCCGTCAGATTTGAATTGTTGAATATGGTTCAATGTATCCATTATAATATATACAAGAGTAAACGTTTATATATTATATTTCAAAATCATTTATACCATTGAATATTTAGAATGGGACGATTATGTGTAGGAATTTATTATATTTTGTTATATATAATGCCACATAGTAATAAGTATAAAAAACATACTGGTGGTAGAGCGATAGAACCTATTGTAGTTGTTATTAATTACCCGGGTGGCGATTCCAATTTTACAAGACAAATATGGGAGGCGC
>Ga0222714_10003873_pt1 | contig 14972 bp, 14 predicted proteins | sample C33_3DmetaG_FD_165048 | JGI IMG/M metagenome (GOLD analysis project Ga0222714, IMG submission 165048) | Estuarine water microbial communities from San Francisco Bay, California, United States - C33_3D | ecosystem: Environmental > Aquatic > Marine > Unclassified | place: USA: California... | reverse complement strand
AATAAAAATGAAAAAAAAAACATAAAATATAAAAATAAAACTCGTAAGAATAAATACTAGAATATAAATATAAAATATAAAAATACTATATGAGTAATATATTAATTATTAGCTGTATTTTTGGTGATAAATTTAAACATGTACATAACTCTCCTGATAAAGATAATAGCTTTTTTTTTACAAATAATAAAGATATTCAAAATGAAATAATAAATAAGGGTTGGAATTATATTTATGTAGATAAACCTATTAGTGATAGTATTATTATTTCATCATTACAGTCTAAATATATAAAGTTTTTACAATTTTTAGATGATTATCCACAATTTAAAGACAAAGAAATAATAATTTATTTTGATCATAAAGAATACATTTCTTTTGATAATTTAAGTCATATAAAATTGTTAATAAATAGTAATTTAGATAAATCTATAATAATTAGACAAACACCTAATTTAAAAAATAATATACAAGATGAAGTTAATATTGCAATGAAACAACCAAGATATGCCAAAAATATGTATAAAACAATAAATTTAATAAATCAAATGGTCCACACTAAAAAAATAAATAAAAATGTTAGAATATGTAATACTGGATTATTAATATATATAAATAGACATAACATTAAAAAATTACTTGATAATGTTTATATGAATTGTATTAAACATGAGCAACCAGAATGTCAAATATATTGGAGTATTTTTTCGCAAAAATATAATAATAATATTAAACAAATAAAATGGAAAGAAATAAATAACGAAAGAGAAGAACCATAATTATAATTATATTTGTAATATATATGAATATAACCGATAGTTTTAATGAGGTTTATAAAAAAAAAATGTGGACTGATAATGGGAAGTTTACATTAAGTGGTCCTGGTTCAGAAATATGTTATGCTAAAAATAGTATTAAATTTTTAATAGATTTTATAAAAAGAAGAAATATAAAAAAAATAATTGATGGTTCTTGTGGAGATTGTTTATGGATTATGGAAGTTTTAAAAAATGTTTCAGATATTGAATATATAGGATACGATATTTCAGAAGAAATAATTAATATTAATAAAGAAAAATATAAGAAATATTCTTTTTATCAGAGAAATTTATTAGATTTAAATGAAATACCTGAGTGTGATTTATTTATAGTAAGACATACAATGATGCATTTATCAATTGAGAATAATATTAAACTTATTAACTTATTTAAAAATAATTCAAATTGTTTTGTATTCTTAACTCATCATGAAGTAAAAAATAATATTCAAGGAAATCCTCATTCTCTAAACATGTCATCCCTAAAATGGGTTCCAAAAAATTTACATATCAAACCATTTTATATTGAAAATTATTTAATAGAAAAATTTAATGAAAGTACAAATAATCCAAACGAATTTGGTTGTATTTATAAATTTTTAAAATAAAAAATTGAATAAAAATTATGATACTTATATTAAGTATCATAATTATTAACTAAGCATGTCAATTTTAATGAAATTAAATAATCTTATTGATGGTCAAGTTATAAAAAGACCTTCAAAATACATAAAAACACCATATGTTGCAGATATTTTATGCGAAAATGAAGAAGTATTAGGACATACAGCTTCATTAGGTTGTTGTGGACTAGCTGATGTTAACGCTAATGTATTGATTTCTCTAAGTCCAGAATCAAAAACAAAATCAAAACCAAAAAATCAGGCAAATATGAAATGTACACATACTGTATATTTGTCTGTGTTAAGAGACAAGGAATATGAACAAATTATTGGAATTCATCCAAAGTTAGCTGAAACATTAACAGAAGCAGCTTTAACGGCAAATTTACTAACAAGACTACAAAATATTAAAAGATATAGAAGAGAAACTACTATTTATATTAAAGATAAAATAGATTCACGATTTGATTTTACTGGTGTAGACCAAAATGGCATTCCATTTATAATGGAAGTTAAAAATGTTCCTCTTGCGGATTATGAAGATATTACAGCCAAAGAGAGAGTTACCCGAAGGGAGGATTTTAGACATAGAGATTTCAATTCAAAAGTTGCGTATTTTCCAGATGGTTACAGAAAAAAAACATCTGAACCTGTTAGTCCAAGAGCATTAAAACATATTAAAGAACTAACATTAATTAAAAAAGAAACTATTATGCGTTGTATAATGTGTTATGTTATACAACGAACAGACGTGAATAGATTTCAACCATCTATTATTGACCCAGAATATAGAAACGCATTTAAAGAAGCAATGGAAGCTGGTGTAGAAATAATTACAATGGTTGTACAATGGACAAGAAACGGTGAAGCCACTTTTATTAGAGATGATTTACCTATTACATCATTTGAATAAATAATATTATTTAATTATATAAATGAAAAAAACAAAACGAAGAAATTTAAGGAAGCGAAATATAAAAAATAGATGCGGAAGAAAAACTAGACGAGGTGGAATGTTAGGTAAATTAAAACCACTAGGAAAATCTGCGATAACTGTTGGGAAAAAAATAGCAACCGCTACAGCAGATATTGCTCTAGAAGTTGGTAAAAATCAAACACAACAAGATATTATTTCACGCAAAGGTCCTTTATCACAATATAATAAACAAATTGATTTTATGGAAAATAAAGAAAATATATATAAGCAAATGGCAAAAAAATATCAAACAAAAGAGAATGTTAATCCAAATATAATATATAGAAATACAACGATAGTTACTTAAACATTTTCCAAAAACTTATAGAGGCAATGTTAGAAACGAACAAAAAGAATAAAACAAATTTTTTTATGTAATAAATAAGTTCAAATTGGAAGACATTATTTCAATTCACGAAATTCAAGACGAAATTTATAAAAATTACTTTATTTATGCTTATAATAAAGATTACTATAAAAATAAAACAAACAAAAGAAAATATACAAAAAGAAGAACATTAAAGTATATAAGGATTAACCAAGTCGGCATTTACAATACGCATTGCTCTAAATTCTTTTCAAACTAATAGTTGATTTACTTGCTTATCAATTCCATCTATTATTGTTTCTAGTGATTTTACATTTGTTTCTGCACTATCATCACTTGACAAAAATGTAGTTAAATTTAGTATAATTGTTATTTTTTCTTGTGTCCAAATTTTTGATAACTTTTCTAGAATTTCAGATGTATAAAATGGCGACATACCATCTTTTCTAAATAATGTTTCATTATGTTTTTCGTCTAAATAATTTTCTATTAAACTCAAATAATAATTAAGACATATTCTCATTACTGAGCAACTTTTATATGTCTCAATTAATTTTAAAATACCATTTTGAGCACATTTAAATAAATCTTTAATTTTATGTTGTTGTTTTATAAATGTATTAGTTAAATATTTATTACATGCTAATTCAATTGGATTATATAAGTATTGAATATCGGTTTTGTTATTTTTTAAAATATAACGACAAACTGCTTGAAAAGGCCCAGGTTCTTGAAGAGAAATAATATTATTATCAATTCTAAGTTTTGTTCCAATTGGTTTATTACTTATTATTGTAAGTTTAATTATAACCGAAAGCGGATCCAAAACAAATAAATGAAGATTAATATTATTATCATCTTGCATTAAATTTTGTGAACTAGTAAGATAATTCATTAGTATAATTTATACAAAATATTTATATATTTTTAGATATTATATTATTATTATATAATGTCAGTTTTAGATTTAACAGGTTTTAATTCACCACTAGGTTATAATAGCCCTAGTTTTGGAATACCATCACAACAAGAGTTTGGAAAGGCTATAACTCTTCAATCAAATGGTAAGATTGTTATGGCTGGAACTATACCTAATCTATCAGGAGAATATGTTGTTGGTCTCGTAAAATTTAATGCTAACGGTTCTGTTGACACATCATTTGGGTCATCTGGGTTTGTAATAGGTCCTCCATTATATCATTTGATAAACTTAGGAACTGTTAATGTTTCTGATGTTACACTTGATTATTTAAATAATATTTATGTTACAGGTACTTTGTATACTACTAGACAGAATATTTTTGTAATTAAATTTAATTCTTTCGGTATTCTTCAAACATCTTTTGGTGGAGGAAATGGATATATAGTGACTGTACCAGATGATTTTGGTGGTGTTGGAGTCTACTCTCAATGTAAAGGAAATTCTATAAAAATAGATACAATTTCTGCTCCACATAGAGTTGTTGTTGCTGGACAAGTTGTTGCAAATGTTGGTAACTTATCTTATACCGGTTTATCTACATATGATTTAATAACAGGCGCACCCGATATAACATTTGTTGGTACTGGATACTACGCTTGGAACAATGGAAATGATAATTTAGCTGACTCTTTAGCAATATCAATCTTAGGTGAGTATGTTATATCAGGGGCCGAGTCATCTAGTAATTTTCTAGTACAAAAATTTGATTCAAGTGGTGAATTATTTACTACAGTTCTTCCTCCGTTTCAAAGTGGTTCATTAGATGAAGCTTATTCAGTAAAAATTCAACCAGACGGAAAAATCGTTGCTGGGGGGTATGGAATCTTTCCGGGCTCTCAAACATTTTTTGCTGTATGTAGATTGAATAATGATGGTACTCTAGACACTACATTTGGAACTAATGGACAAATATATACTGATTTATCTAGTTCACCAATACCAATATGGTTAACCGGATATTCGTTAGATATTCAATCCGACGGTAAAATTGTGTTAGGGGGGTATTATCAAAAACCTTCAACTTTTGAAGAAAGTTTCGCATTAGCGCGATATTTACCAAATGGTTCTTTGGATTTAACTTTTGGTGTTAATAATAATGGATTAATACTACAAGATATAATATCATCACCAATAACAATGAAAGAGCAAGGAACATCTATTATTATACAACCAAATGGTCAAATTCTCTTAGCAGGAGTTAGAGGACTTTTTGGAGATTATGATGAAAAGTGGTTTATTATAGCACGCTATTTTGGATTTCCACCTTTCCCTCCTGTTCCTCCTACACCTATTCCTGTTGTTCCTATATGTTTTCCTGCTGGAACACCTGTATTAACAGACCAAGGATATATTCCAATAGAAGAAATTAATCCTGAATTAAATACAATTAGGAATAAAACTATTGTTGCTATTACCAAAACAATTACAAATCATGATAAGATAGTATGTTTTGAAAAACATTCTTTGGGATATAATGTACCAAATAAGAGAACATATATTAGTTTAAATCATGGAATAATCTTCAATAAAAAGTTGATTCCAGCAAAGAAATTTGTTGGAAGAAAAAATGGTGTTTATTTCAAAAAATATAATGGAGAATATTTATACAATGTTTTAATGGAAAAACACATGGGGATGTTAGTTAATGGAATGAAGGTTGAAACATTAGACCCAACGAATATAGTTGCTAAACTATATACTAAAAACTATTCTCATGAACAAAAAGAAAAAATAATTCTTCAAATTAACAATTATTCACATCATCATTATAATAAATATAGTAATTTCAATAATTATGAACGTTTACAATATAATGGAACAAGACGTAATTATGAGGTTCATAGATTCAATCCTATACTAGGAAAATTACATTTACGAACGCAAAAAAATTATTCATTTTTAAATAATGTAGTAAAAGAGCCATCAAGAAGCACTAATTATTATCATAATCAATCGGTTAGACATAGAGTTCCTTTAATAAAAAATAATTCAATGCTTAAAATAAATACAAATGCTTTACACAGATTTACAAGATATGGACGCAGACGACGTTAAAACTTACTACTCATAAATTCTTCAACTAATTCTTCTGGAATATTATTAAAATCAATAATTTTTTTGTTAAGTTCGTAGGCAGTTCTGTATGTTTCTGATTCTTGTAATTTATTATCTAACAGATGTCTGTTTTCAAAATATTTAATTGCTGTTTTTTGCCCACATTTCGGAAATACAGAAGGTATATTATCACTTGTATCCCCTGTAAGAATTTTACAAAATAGGTCACAATTAGAATCGCCTGTACAAGATTTTTGTTCTGTTAGTTTCTTAAAAGCAAGATTATATAACTGAACTCTTTCTTGTGCTAATTGTAAATAATCTTTATCTGAAGTAATAATGTAAATATTACATGTCGGATATGTAGTTAACAAATGTTTCACAGTAATAGCAATACAATCATCTGCTTCTAATTTTGGATGTTTTAGAATACTTCTTGTTCCTCCTTGAATAAATAGGTTTTCTTCATATGCCATTTTAAAGAATGGACCACCCATAAATCCATCTTCAGCACCATTTGCTCTATTTGCTTTATAATTTGGAAAATGTTGATTCCTCCAAATATTTTCTCTTTTACAATCCTTACCAACAATAATAATTGGATTAACTCCTTTTTCTAATTTAAGACTCTTTGGTATTTTTTGAATATTGTCAACAAATGTTTTTTTAAATTTATCAACAAACTTTTCATTTTGATAAGGATCTAATAATACATCTTTTTCTTCAGGATATGCATTCTTCCACCAAGTTAATAAAGAATGATAACGATAGAAACAAAAGTAACTACCATCTATAAATATAAAAGTAGGACTTTTAGACATTTCTTGTAAACAACTAATATTCATATAATTAAATATAATAAGATATATTTAATTACTTTCAATTTTAAATTAAAATTTAGTGAAATGTATTAAAAAATGTTTACAAAACAATATGATTTACATCATAATATGATTTACATCACAATATGATTTACATCACAATAATAACAATATATATATTAATTTTATTATCCTTTTTAATTTGTCTTTCCATTTATCTTTGTCCGATTTCTTCTTCAGCATACTTTTCTTCACCATGAATTGCAATATACTGCATTTGACGCATAGTCCATCCAAATGAGAACCCAGAATGACCATTATATCCTAATTCTGCCATTTTTCTGCTAATTCTATTAATTTCTTGATCAGTGCTAAACATGTAGCTTTGGGTTTCTTGTTTCATATATGACCACAACTCAAGTTGTGTAATCGCATTCCAAGCATTAACAAGCATTTCTCGTGTATGTTCACTTTTAATATATAAGAATTGTCCTTTGACAAATACAACATATTGTTCTGTATATGGTGTGTTTGGTTCTGTATATGGTGTGTTTGGTTCTGTATATGGTGTGTTTGGTTCTGTATATGGCTCTGCTTCTGTCTCTTCTTTATTTGGCGGAATAGGTTGTAAAATATGATAATTAATATCTTCAATAATGTGTTGAATGGACATTCTTACTCGTTTAATATACAATCATTTTATAAATATTTATTTCAATTTTTTTTAGTAAACATGTTTAAGATTGTAAATACTATGATTGTTTATGTAGTATAAGGGCACAAAAATATTGTGAAAATAAGATTTCTCTAGAAATTCAAAATAAATCTGGAATTTTCAAGATATATAAATTATGAATAATATCTTAGAATCTGTCGTGTTATTTTGATAATTAAAATATTGCCGAAAACTTCAGTCATAAAAATTTTTCAAAAAGTAAATTAGGTTTTCGAAAATGGACAAAAAAAAATGTCCAAAAATGAAAATCCGAAAAAAGTTTTAAAAAAGCCCCTCTAAGTTGGCGTTTGTGAGCATAATGCTCTAAATTTCATATTTTGAATGAAAAAAAGTGTTATGATAAATTTTTTTTATATTTTTGGAAAAATACTTAAAACTATTTTTTGTTGCTAAATATTATAGTGAATGGCAACAAAATTAAGTAAAAATAGTGAAGAAAAAAACGAAGAATTCTTATGTGAATATTGTGACTATAAATGCTCTCTGATACAACATTGGAAACAGCATATTTCAACAAAAAAACATAAAAATCGTATTTTCAACAATATTGACAATAGTGTCAACAATGATATCCAATATTTTGAATGTGGATGTGGAAAAAATTATAAGGATAGAAGCGGTCTTTGGAAACATAAAAAAAAGTGTAATGGATACATAAAAAACGAATTACCTTATATTGATGCAAATACACAACTAACACCAGAATTAGTATTAAAACTTATTGAACAAAATAAAGAATTACAGCAAACTCTTATTGACCAAAATAAAACCATTATTGAATTAGCACAAAAAGCTGGTTCTCATAATACAACTAACAATAATTGTGGTAATAATAATAAGACATTCAATCTACAAGTTTTTCTTAATGAAACATGTAAAGATGCTATTAATATGACTGATTTTGTAAATCAAATTCAAATTTCATTATCTGAACTTGAAGAAACTGGAAAAATTGGTTATGCTGAAGGAATAAGTAAAGTATTTATTAAAAATCTAAATGAAATTGATTATACTGAAAGACCTATTCATTGTAGTAATTCTAAACGCGAAACTATTTACATTAAAGATGCTAATCAATGGATAAAAGATGATGAAAATAAAACATCTCTTATGAAAGCTATTAAACAAGTTGCTAATAAAAATATTAAACAAATACCTGAATGGCAAAAAGTACATCCAAATTACTGTGACCCTGAATCAAAAGATAATGATAAGTATATGAATATAATATTGAACTCTATGTCGGGTTCAACTAAAGAAGAATCTGAGAAAAATTATGAAAAAATCGCAAGAAATATTGCAAAAGAAGTTGTTATTAATAAAACAAGTTAAACATTTGTTAGTATAATTAAAGATATAATTTTAAATACTTTATGCGTATAGAGTATTTTCCTTAATATTTTTTATTTCTATTTGGATTTGTATATTTTAAGATTTTCCTGTAAATCTTCTACTAACATTTTTAGTTGTTTATTTTCTTCTAATATAGCTTCAATATCCATATTATATTGTATATAATATTGAGTGTAAATTATTTTAATATAATGCTTCTCTATACATCTTCAAACATTTATCTTTTTGTTCTGAATAGTCGCAAATTGGTTTCGGATATTTGATATCTTTATAATTTTTCCATTCAGTTTCCCAATTATGTATTATCCTTGGTTCTAATAAAGTTAATTCTGGAACCCATTTTTTTATATAGTCACACGAACTGTCGTGTTCTTCTTGTTGTGACCAAGGGTTAAAAATACGAAAGAAGGGCATTGAATCACTCCCTCCTCCCATTACCCATTGGATATTACCGTTATTAGAAGCTGGGTCATAATCTGTTAACTTTGTAGCAAAATATTTTTCTCCGTGTTTCCAATCAATTAATAATGTTTTTATTAAAAATGACATAACAATTAATCTTGACCTATTTTCCATATATCCTGTTGTATTTAATTGCCTCATTCCTGCATCAACTACAGGAAATCCTGTTTTACCATCACACCAAGCTTGAAACCATCTCTCATTATGATGCCACCTTATTTTGTCATACTTTGGTTTCAAAGTGTGACCTAAAACTTCAGGAAATGAGTACAAAATATTTGCGTAAAAATCACGCCAAAAAAGTTGACGTATAAAGTTATGTTTTGACCTAAATGTCTTATGTACTTCTCTTATTGATACACAACCAAATTTTATATATGATGACAACTGTGACGTCTTCTTTGATAATTCATCACGTGTTTTATCATAATGTGCTATATTTTTAGCAGCAATTCTCATTTGGCTTATAGCATTACCTCTACCACCATGAACTAATATATTTGGATTTATTTTAGTAAATCTTTTTAAAGCATCATCCAATGAAATACTATATTGTAAATGTTTATTTGATGATGCAAAATGAATCTTTCTTAAACTAGCAGGGGAGTCAACTTTTTTTTTAATGGATGCTTGATAAAATGGAGTAAATTTTTGATAGGGATTACCAGTACCATTTACAATTGTTCCTGGTGGATGTAAATAATAATCATGACCATATTCAACTGGAATACTCATTTTATCACATATTTGTATTATACCCATTTCTCGTTGAATAGCATATGGACTATAGTCTGCATTAAAACAAACAACATTTATGTCTAATTGGTTGAGTAAATAGGAAACAATTTTATTATTATTACCATAAAAACACATTAGATGTCCACCCATTTTTGAAATCTGTGATGATAAATCTTCAAGAGATTCAATCATAAATTGCACAGAATTATCAGATTTAAATTTATTTGCACCTGTTACTTGTTCTGGTGTAAAAATAAATACAGGATAAATTCTTTTACATATACTATTAGATAGGTTAAGACCAACATTATCTATAACTCTAAAGTCTCTTCTAAAAATAAATAATCCATTTTCATACTTTGATGTCATTAATATTATATGTTATTTTATTTATAAGAGTTTAAAATTTAAAACTAATTTACAAATATTTAGATGGTAGATTTTAGTAAACTTTCAGATGAATTAATACAAATAATTATAAATTATACTGATGTTGTAGTTTATAGACATGGAAAATATTTGAATAGAATTTCAAAACATGATTATAGATATAATATTATAACAAAACGTCATTTACCAATATGGTTTGGAAAAAATTGTTGGACTTTTTATTTTAAATTTTATGATAATATTGATAAACGAGGATTAGCTATGGAACATAAATATGACACTAATAATAATCATCATTATTTAACACAAAGAGAATTTATAAAATATTATGATGGTTCGATAAAAACAAAAACACAAGCAAGATATATTTTTGGTGTAAACGGAGGATGTTGTGAAATAGTAAACTATACAATGTAATTTATTTACGAGTTTTGTTTCTAGTTTTTCCACCTTTACTTTTACTCATCATTTGATGCTTTAGTGTTTTGACCCGTTTTCTACATTTAAATTTTTCATTTCTAGTATAACCATTTGGGCATTTCTGTATACATCTGTTAGTATTAGGATTTAATTCTTTGTCAGAAGAACATATTTTAACAGAACTAGCTCTGATTGATTTTATTTTTTTTGTTTTTCTACATTTTGTAAACTTGTGAAAACTTTCATTTCTAGTATAACCTTCTTTACATTTTTTGACACATCTGTTAGTTATTGGATTAAATTCTTTTCCCTCGGGACATCTAACTGTTATTTCAATTGGGTCTTTGTTTGCGAAATCTTGTAATATAGCCGATAAATGTTGAGGAGGTGATTTTTCATCAATTTTAGCTTCTTTCATAATAATAGGTGGAGCAGGTGGTTTATTAACAAGATTATTATTTTCAAAACTGTTACCTAACCTAGTTAAAACTCCAATTTCAAGTAAAACCCCCTCATATTCATTTAATAATTGGTCTATATCAATAACTCTTGTTGAAGGATTAAAATCCCACATTTTATGAAAAAATGTAGATAATTTTGTAAAATCCTCTAATGATAATGCATTTAAACGTTTGAAGCAATTTGCTATAAATTGTAATGTAAACCCAAGACCAAATATATCAATTGAATCAGCGATATTATTTAAAACATCGTCATATTTTTGTCTTTTAATTATTTCATTAAACCCATCAAAAAATGAATTAATATATCCATATTGGGTAGATGCATTTGGCACAGTATTATCTGGATTTAAATATGTGAAAAGTATACTGAAAGAATCAGGTTTATGAATAGGTAAATCAAATGGATTTTTTTTTGAATTGGCAACAATTAATTCACTTAATGAATCTTTTAAATATATTCTCCTGTTTGAATTTCGTTCTTTATAATTACTATATTGTCTTTGTTGCATAAGTCCACAATCAAATGGGTAAGACCAATGATAAATACCCAAATAATTTGTATTATTTTTTGAAGAGTCTATAACAGCTTTTTTTGTTCTCATTAATCCAAAATCAATATATTTCATTTTACCATTGGTAGAGTCAAATAAAATATTCTGAGGCTTAATATCATTATGTATAATTCCATTTTCCTTAAAAAATTTAAGACCTTTTATTAAGTGATGAACTTCAAGCCAAAATTTATCTGTACGAATATCTTTATCTTTTTCTAGATATTTTATGAGATATTTATTACATAATGCTTTTAAATCAGTTCCTCCATATTTTAAAACTAACAAACTATATTTATCAGGATTAGCCTCAATGTCATCAATTTTAATATGTTTACATCTTTTAATATCATCTTTGACATTTTGTTCATTTAAATTAGGTTTACATAAAATAGGTTGACCTAAATGATATTCATCTTTTGGGTCTATATTTCCAATTATGACAAATTCTGCTAACTCTTGTTCAGCATTTTTTGTTGTCATTATTTTTGAAACATATTTTTTATAATCAAAATTAGGTTTGGGGGCTGTTTTACAATGTATACTTGGTTTATGAACACATCCATATGCTCCTTCTCCTAGTATTATTCTTTTCATATATATAGTTAATAATAAAATTGAAATAATATAAAGATTTTATTGTATTGAGAACAATAGAATGAATACTGCAGATATAACTTGTGATAAAATGACTGAACGAACTAAAAACAATAATAACCAATATCTGGAATTAAAAACTGAATTAGAAGTATTAGCTGAAGTTAGGAATAAATGTTCTAGTTCTAGTTCTAGTTCTAGTTCTAGTTCTAGTTCTAGTTCTAGTTCTAGTTCTAGTTCTAGTTCTAGTTCTAGTTCTAGTTCTAGTTCTATTTCTAGTTCTAGTTCTAGTTCTAGTTCTAGTTCTAGTTCTAGTTCTAGTTCTAGTTCTAGTTCTAGTTCTAGTTCTAGTTCTAGTTCTAGTTCTAGTTCTAGTTCTAGTTCTAGTTCTAGTAATTGGTATGATAGAGTGTATTTGTGTTATGAAAATGATTCATTACCTATTAAAAGGATCAATTGTTATCGCTGCAATTCATTTGAAAATACAGATGCTGGATGGAATAAAGATAGAACCGAATATCATAAAAAAATGTCTATTAGAGTTGCAATGATTCCTATATGTAAATGGGTTCCAGGAATATTTGATAAATACATATTAAATTGGAAACTAAGAAATATGTATTTGTTAGGTAAACATACATTAGGACAAGGATACAATAGGAATTCTAAGGAAAAATAACTTCAGGGGCAATTCTAATACGTGCACCATTATTAACAGCCATTAAATGAAAACTACGATGTTCACAATCAACAATAGCACCTTTATCTTTTAAATACATAGGACCACATAGTTGTATATTTTTTTCAATAAGATGTCTTGGAATTAAATCTAAACGCGGTTTTGGGTCATAAAAGTAACTAATAAACTTGTTAGTTCTATAAATAGCAAATCCATTAAAAGCAGATAAACATGGTATAAGAGTTTTTTTAGGTGTTTCACTAATAATTTTTTCTATAAATGTGCCATAACCTTCTGGATTTTTAAAATGCATATTGCTAAAAACATAAGGATATTTAGATAAAGCCCATGTATCATAATATGGTTGTTTGTTAAAACTGAGAGCATCCCATTCAGTATTTATAGTTAAATAATATAAAATATATTCAAGATTAACAGGTTTAGAACAAACATCATCACAATCAATCATAATAAAATATTCATAATCACTAAAATTATTACGAATAATATCTAAACATGTATTTCGTGCTCTAGCTATATTATGAGTACGATATGGTGTTTGTGTTTCTGTTTCAATATGTAAAATAAGCTTATCATTATTTATTTTATATGTTTGTAATATGTCTAAAGAATTATCTTTTGAATGATCATATCCAATAATTATTCTATAGTCATCAAAAATTTTGCCAATAGTTTCAATATTTTTAAGTACTTTATTTAAATAAGGTCCGCAGTTTTTTACTGTTCCACAAATACAACATTTGCCTTTTATCATATAAAATAATTATAGTATTATATTTATTTTATTATTTTTTATTTGTATAAAAATTAGATGTCTAAACTAACAGTATTTTTGTCAGATTTTGGTCTTCTTTTACTGCGTTTAGGTACATTTCCCTCTCCTTGAATACTCTTTAAATCGTCAATGCTAATAGTACTATTATTATTTAAGTCTTCTACAACTAGATTAACATTTTGTTTAGGTGGAGCAATTTCAATTGTCTTGGTTTTTAATCCAGATAAAATATCCGAAATATCGCTGGGTCCTTTCATATCTGGTCGTCTAGAGCTTTTTTGTGATGGTTGTGGAGCTTCAAATCCATTTAAGTTCCATTGATTATTTTTTTCTTTAATACTAATTCCATCATCTGCTAAAGAAGTACCTTGAGTAAATGCGCCTCGTGCCATAGATACATCAGCACGTCCAACATTCATTCCTCCAATATTATTTCCACCTCTATTTATAGGAGGTGGCATTCCATTTGGTCCTTGAGTTGCCATAGGAGGAGGAGGACCACGTCCTTGAGGAGCTTGTGGTTCTCCCATTAATCCGCCCATAAATCCAGAAAATCCAGGATTAGAACCAGCCATTGAATTTACGGCAGCACTTTGAAATTGACGCATAAGGTCAGGATTTTGTCGTAAAATATCATCCATTCCAGGCATAGCAGACTTAAACATAGTATTAGACATATGTACCATCATAGCACTGCCTCCCAATTGAAACAATAACTTGAGTTCTGGTGAAAGTGATGCTTTAGAATTGTATTTTTCATATAATTCTCCAAAAATTTCATCATAATCATTAATATTTTCATTAATTTGTTCTCCCCATCCGTCAAGTTTAACATCAAATGGGTCAAAACGGTTATTTAAAAACTCAATACCATTGATAATAGCCATCATCATATTTCCTTGAAATTTAACTGAATTTTGTCTAGTTTTCTCTTCCATAATCATTTCATATTCACCCATCATTTCTTGTAAGTTAGAATCCATATTATATTTTTTTGTTAGTTCAACACCTTTTTTTTCAAGAGCTTCAAGCTTTCTTAAAAATTTAAACTTTTCTCTAAGTAATTCGTCTTTTGATAATTTTGGTTCAGATGACATTCTTGAGTCTGGATTGATTGGTATATTGTTGAATTTTCCATAACCATCCCATGTTTTGGCATCAGATGACGTATTAGCAGTAGAGT
>Ga0222714_10003869_pt1 | contig 14980 bp, 18 predicted proteins | sample C33_3DmetaG_FD_165048 | JGI IMG/M metagenome (GOLD analysis project Ga0222714, IMG submission 165048) | Estuarine water microbial communities from San Francisco Bay, California, United States - C33_3D | ecosystem: Environmental > Aquatic > Marine > Unclassified | place: USA: California... | reverse complement strand
TGCGCTCGAGGTAGGCGAGGGCACCGTCGCGGGTTTCGGTTCCGCGCGGGCCAATGTTGGCGAGCCAACCGGGAGTTTGGGTGATTCGCTGCAGAAACTCAAGGTCGCCTTCGTGGGCCTCGCGAAGCGTCATTTCTTGGTTTGAAACGCGTAGTCGGCGCTGAGGCTGAGGTGCCACACGCCGATTTTGTTGTACTGCTGGGCGAGACTGAGGTTGTGTGGACCGAGGGCGCCTTTGTACATCACTAAGTACCTCAAGGTAAGACCTTCAAGCGCCTTTTGCGGACGGACACGTCCCGCGAGGTTGACTTGCCAGTAGGACGGCATTCCGTACTTGTTGAGGCGGTAGTTGCCGGGTTCAGGAAGGTCGTAGAAGCCGACGTTGATTTCGTGCGAACCGCGCTTGCGAATGCTTCCGAGCATTAAGGTTGCGGCATGCACGTCACCGAGGCCTTCGTTGCGTTCGCGGGACATAAACGTGTAAAACGGGTCGCGGCCCCATTCGCGGGGCATCAGGTACTGGCCGTGGCCGGTGATTCGGGTGTAGCTGAGGGCCGCGTAGCGCTTTTTGGGCAGCGGAATGCTTGCGTTACCACTAATTGCGTAGGCCTGATGGCCTTCTGGAATGTAGGCAAGCATCGGATCTGCATTGCCACCGTCGCCCAAACGCCCTTGGGCGAGGCCCATCAGACGAAATTTGGAATCGCCCCGGCGAAATTCAAGCTGGGCGGTGTGGCTGTGGAACACGTTTGGAAAGGCCATGGACCATGCCTCAAGACTTAGTTTTTTAGACAGTGGACCTTGGATTCCGGCCACGGCAATGACGCGGGCTGCGTCTGAGAGAAGGTAGGCCCCGGGGGTTCCGTCCGCGCGAACGCCTCGGCTATAGATTCCAACGGACTGGGCCACAGGGTACCAGTCGACGGTGGATCGGGGCGAAATGGACCACACGGCTGCGCCGCGGACCTTCCATAGGCCAAGGTTTTGGCGCAGCCAAAGGCCTTCCTCGAGAGTCGGGCGCATACGGCCATCTTGGGCGTTAAAAAAGGGCGTTTCGCGCTGAAAGCGACCAAGTTGCGCATGAAATCCGCGACGCTGGTATTCCACATTTAGTTGCTCCACGCGCTCCAGGCCGCGGGTGGTTCCGCGGTTGGCGACGTCGTACTGCCCGGCCTCATAGCGGTTAAAGCCTCCTGAAATGGAGTCGGGGCTGGCCAATTCGCTCGAAGCGAGGTTGTAGATGAAGTATCCGCTGAGGTTGAACCGCAAGCCGTGCAGCCAGGGAGTTTGGATTCCGAGGTCGCCCCCTTGGGCCAAGGTGAAGTCGTCTTTGAGTAGGCCGCGGTTGGCTGTGCCCATGAAGTAGGTCCGGGAGTGGAAACTGTACGTTGACGCCGCAAAGTACTGATTCAGTGAAATGAAGCGGGCGGAATCCGTCGCCGGTTCCGCCCACAAGGCCAGCCCGCTAAGGGCTAGGAGGAGGTAAATGTTTTTAAGCAATTAAAAACCCGATTTGATGTAGTGGAAGCCCTCTTCTTGCTTGGTGACGATGTAGATGATTCCAGCGGGAACTTGCGTGACCGAGGGCAAAAGTTGGTCGGCGGACACTTTGCGTTCCTTCATCGAGAACTGGCAGGCGCTGAACACGACACCCCGCGCGGCAAATCCTGCGAGTTTTTCAGCAACCCTAGACTTGTCAGACAGAAGCATGTTGAGGCCAGGACCGTGGCAGACCACTTCAACTTGGGTGGTGGGGCTGACAGAAAGCATGTTTCCGAGCTGCTTCATTAACGCCTTTTGGGCCGTGGTGTCGGCCGTAGTGTGCTGAAAAACAATACGGTGTTCGGGGCTTTGTTGGGCCCACGCGATGCTGCCCATGAATACCAGGGCAAGGATGGATAGAATCTTTTTCATGACCGAAAATTACCTGAACTCGTACGGAACTCCTGTGACTTGAGTCAGCAACGTCTGGGGGGCGTCAAGCACTTTGGCGTTGCCGCGCACCTTGGGTGAAACAGGGCCTTTGGCCTTGAAGTAGTCGCGCATCACGTCGTGCAGTGAAAACGGCTTATTTGAAGCGTTTTTGACGCCTTTAATGCGGCAAAGCATGTCCATGGGGTCGCCGTCGCGTTCGCAGGCACTCATTCGGTACACGCGTGCGGGATCCAGCGGCTTTTTGCCAATGGTGACCTTTTGAACGCGCTGGCCTTTGGGGGCGAAGGCCTTGAATTCCACGTTCATTCCGTTGAATTTGATGACCCATCCGCCAAAGCGCTCGCTTGCTTTTTCGGCAAACACGTTGTGCAGTTCCTTCTCGAGCCAGGCCAAAATTTGGGCTCCGGTAGCTTCGGCGACGCGCACGGGGCTGTCCACGGGGAGCATGTCAAACAAGTAGCCCGACGTAATCGGAATGTTGCCGGTGTGGTCCGGAGTCGAACGGGGAGGACAGAAGCGGAATCCGTTACTCAGCACCAAATCCACGTCGGGCATGCGCCAGCGAAGCGCATCCGTAATCATCGTGTCAATTGTGTTTTCGATGACAAAGTACCGGTAGAGCGGAACCTTTGAATACCCAATCACCTCGTTGATTGAGGCTGCGAAGGGGGCTTCATTGGCCTTCACCAGCGCGGCCACGGCGGCATCTGCGGGGTACTTCGCAGCTTCGAGCTCGACCAAGTCATAGAGGTCGTGTACAAGTTTGCCGTCGCGGAACTTCAGCGTGAGTTTGCCCACAAACGAGCCAAAGGCTCCGGGCTCAACCACCTTGGCATATTTGCACTGAATCGGAACCCGGACGCGCTCGTGCGTGTCGCCACCCAAGACGTAGTCGACGCCCTCAGCTTCAGGCAGGTTGGCCAAGTTGATTTGCTGTGAAAGCCCCAGGTGCGCGATCACCATGACGGCGGCGCACTTCTCTTGGTTGCGCAGTACGTCGATGTAGTGGGCTAGGTTTTCTTCGGGCTTCGTGTAGATGATGCCCTTTGAGTAGTTGGGGGATTGGCGCACCGGAACCAGATGGTCCGTGTAGCCGAGGAATCCGATTTTAACGCCTCCGACGTTCCACACGTGGTAGGCGGGGAACACGAGTTCTCCGCGCTTGCCGTCGCCCAAGTCGTGGTACATGTTGGCGCAGACCTTTGGGGCGTGAAGCGAACCCAGCAGGTGCTGCATCATTTTTTTGTAGTACACGACCTCCCAGTTGCCGGGCAGGTAGAGGTCGTAGTCCAAAGCGTTTAAAATCGGAACCATGGCTTCGCCCGTCGTCTTAACCGACAGTTCGCTGCCCTGAAACATGTCGCCGGTGTCGATCAAAAAGCTGTGCTCGTGCTTGGCGCGCTCTTGCTTGAGGTAGGTCGCGAGGTGGGCGTAGCCTCCGGTTTGGCGAAACACGGATTTGCCGTCTTCCCAAAAAAGTTCGTCGTGCGGGTGAATTTGGCAGTGCACGTCGGTGGTCTGAAGGATGGTCACTTCGAGGTCGCCTTTCGTGCGGTCTACGGCGGGTTGGGGGCCTTTGGTTTCGGATCCTTGGGTGGCTAGCGAAGTCAGTGGGTTGAGGGCGAGTGCTCCTCCAAATAATCCTGCTTTTTTGAGGAATTCGCGGCGTTCGTTGTTCATTTCTTGGGGTTCATGGCCTCGAGTTTGGCCTTAATGGGGCCAAAAGGGCCATACTTATGCTCAGTTTCACTAAATCCGTCGGCAAATGGGCCAAACGGATGGTCAAAAGGTTTTTTGGAGATGTCGGGCCAATCCTCGCTAATGTCTTTTTTGGGGCGGGGTTGGCTGTTGACGTAGGCTGCGACATCCCAGGCCTCTTCATCAGTAAGAATCGGCTCGTTGTGCGTGGCGCCCAACGGCATGTTGTACTTGACGTATCCGGCGAAGTTGCTCATGCGGTAGAGTCCAGCGCCGTCGTTGTAGCTGAGTTTGCCCCAGAGCGGAGGGTAGGTGAATTCCGTTCTGCCCTCAGCCCAAAGTCCTTGACCGTCAGCTTGGTGGCAGCTTTGGCACTGGGCTTCGTACACCAGCTTGCCCTTGGCCGGGTCGATGGCTCGGTTGAGAAATGCCGGCTTTTTCAGGCCCACGCCCTCGGGTTTTTCGCCTTTTGGGACGTCCTTGCCCAAAAAGTTGATGTAGGCCACGATGGCGCCCATTTCGGCGGAATTAGTATCTAACGCAGTGCCGTTGAGGCTGCGCTCGAAGCAGTCGTTTACACGTTTAAATATGTTTTCAACTTGTCCGGAACGGGCGCGGAACTTTGGATAGGTCGCAGTAACTGCCGAGTAGTTGTTGCCGAAGATTTTGGTTCCGGCATCCAAGTGGCAGTTTTGGCAGTTGAGGCCGTTGGTGCGGTTTTTTTCGATGATTCCCTCAGGTCCAAAGTACTTGGCAGTGTGGGCGATGAGGTCCTTGCCGTATTCGATCTGCTTTTTGTGCTCAGGGTCGCTAATACTGCTGGTAGAGGGGGCGGTCCAGTAGGCCACGGCCGGCGTAGCCGGCGTGGCCTTTGTGACGGTGGCTTCCGATTTCGGAGCCGTGATTCGCGCCCACCACGCAGTCATCCACGGTTTGGGTTGCGTAAACACGACGACGTAGGCCAGAAGAGCTACGACAAAAAAGGAAAGAAAGACCGTGAGGTTGAGGAGTTGCCCCACGGTCTGCAGGAGCTTGGAGTCCTGTTCGGGATCCTGATTCGGATCCTGCTTGGGTTGGTTTGGTTGTGAAGCCATTGCGAGCCGGTCTTGTACCGATTAGTGCGGTAGTCGGTCGCGGACTTCGCCGTACAAGAAGGTTCCGACAATCGAGAAGAAGAACACGACGAGCATCGAAAGAACGCCGTAGCCTACGCTTACGACCATCGGCCCTGGACATGCTCCACCGAGGGCCCAGCCGAGGCCAAAGATGGTTCCGCCCAAGAAGTAGCGCCAGAAGCCCATCTCTTTGGGGTTGAATTTGATGCGTTCGCCCTGGATGTCGCTGAGCTTGAGCTTTTTGATGATCCAGACTCCGGCCGCGCCGAGGACGACGGCGGTACCGATGATTCCGTACATATGAAAGGCTTGGAAGCGGAACATTTCCTGAATGCGGTACCACGAGAAGGCCTCACTTTTGGCCATCAGGATGCCGAAAAAGATTCCGACGAGGAGGTATTTGATGAAGCGCATGTCTTAGAAAATAAGGGGGTAGAGCAGGTGGGTCATGATCAAGCCGCCTGTGAAGAAGCCGATTACGGCAATCAACGACGGGATTTGAAGGTCCGACAGGCCGCTGATGGCGTGGCCGGAGGTGCAGCCGCCGGCGTAGCGGGTTCCGAATCCGACGAGGAGCCCCGCGACTGCGAGGATGAGGAATCCGCGGAGCGTCAGCACATTCTCCCACGCGAAGAGTTCGTCCGGTTGAACGCCCGAAGCAGAGGTGCTAGGGTCTCCAAAGCCTAACGCAGCTAGGTCGTTGATGGTCGCTTGGGATATTTGAACGGCCTCACCGTGGTTCATGTAGGTGTTGGCGAGGTAGCCACCGATGATGGCTCCAACCAAGAAGATGAGGTTCCAAATTTCTTTCTTCCAGTCGAAGTCAAAGAATTTGACCCGACGGCGCGAAGCAATGGCGCAGAGGGTGCGCAGATTGCTTGAGAATCCAAAGCTTCGCCCGAATAGAATGAGGGCGAACATGGTGACTGAAATGGCGGCTCCTGAGAACCACCACGGCCAAGGGTTGATGAGGAATTCCCACATAATGGTTCTGTCTTAATCGATGAATTGCTTGACGTCTTCCCAGGTTCCGCCGTTGGTAACGTTGGTGATTCCGGCTTGGGCTAAGATTGCTTTGGCCATTCCGCTGCGGTTTCCGCTGCGGCAAAAAACAACGATGTGGTCTTTGCCAGAAAACTCTTCGAGGCGGTCCGCAACTTCGTCCAGGGGTATGTTGACAGATGCATTGACATGTCCTGATTCGAACTCTTCGGGGGTTCGCACATCAACTAAAAAAGCGCCAGCTGAAATCAATTCGGTCATGGTAACGGGTGATAAAGGTTTAAGTCAAAACTAAAAGGTCCTCCAAGGTAGCAATGTGACTGATATCACTTTGAATTTCGTACAGGGCTTCGGAACTTTTCAACCGCTAACCGCGTTGAAACGGGAATACCGAACTGTAAATGCTTAGTAACGAACTATCAGAAGCTGATATTGACCGGATTATCGCCATGGCCTGGGAGGATCGGACTCCGTTTGAAGCGATTTACGCGCAGTTTGGATTACGCGAAAACGATGTTAGAGCGTTGATGCGCAGGCACATGAAGGCTTCGTCGTTTCGAATGTGGCGTGAACGGGTGACGGGTCGAAAGACCAAGCACCTGATGCTAAGAGACTTTGAGAAAGGTCGCTTTAAGAGCAGCAACCAGCGGTTTAGTTAGCTCCGTTTTTTGCGTTGGGGTGCCACATGCATTCCTAGAATACGGTTTTTTTCTGCGCGCACTTCGGGGCGTTTTTTGGCTCCGTACAAGCGAATTCGAGCGTCACGAAGGGCCGTAGTGAGGTCCACGAGGGGTGCGGGGTAGTCGGTTCCGAATTGAAACCCATAACCCACGCAGTCGATTTCGGTCAGCATCCAGGGCGCGGCGCGAAAGGGCATGGGCAGTGGGGCAAGTTCCGGGACCCATTGTTCAATAAAAACTCCTTGTGGATCCTGCTCCTCGGCCTGCTTGACCGGGTTGTAGATGCGGACGGTATTGATGCCCGTAACTGCCGCTTGCATTTGGAGCTGTGGGTAGTGAATACCGGGTTCAAAATCAAGGAATTGCTGGGCGAGGTGGGCGCTCAAGTCCTTCCAGTGAAGGTTAAGTGCGTGGCATCCAAAACTCACGAGCATGGCACGCATGCGAAAGTTCAGGTATCCGGTTTCGTTTAAGCTTCGCATGCATGCATCCACCATGGGTACCCCGGTTTGACCCAGTTTCCAAGCGTTTAAATGTGCGGAACTCGTGCTAAACGTCTGCTGGTTGTACCCTCTGTTCACGTGCTCGAACTCCATTCGAGGTTCCGATTCGAATTTTTGAATGAAGTGTTCGCGCCACCGAAGTCGGCTCGCGAAGGCTCGAGCATCCCGCATCGCAAGAAGGTCGCCGCTGCGGGTTTCGGCTAGGTTCCGCACTACCTGCTTAAGACTCAAGTTGCCCCACGCGAGGTAGGGGGACAGGCGGCTGCAGTGGGTTCGCGCACCCTCGGGTTTTGAAATGTGGGCCATGTAGCCGCGCCCGCGGCCTCCCGCCACAAAGCTCCTCAGGTAGCGATGCCCCCAGGCCGCCCCGCCCGTCTGGGCGACGCCCGCTTCGCGTGCGGGGCGCTCGACAGCCCGCGCATTCGCCCAATCACGCCACGCTTCGCTCGGACACCACGCGCTACCCTTGTTCCACTCGGACTCGGTGAGGGGCTCTTTGAACATCACCTCGTTCCAGTGGACGTTCCAGTCGGTGCGGCGCTTCAGTCCCCGACGCACCGACCCGTAGGGCGATTCGATCCAAGAGATTCCGCGCTCGGTTAACCACTTTTTCATGCGGCGGTCGCGGGCAAAGGTGGCTTCGATGCCCACCTCCTCGTGGCTGAACACGGTTCCGATCGGAAGCCCCGCTAAACGGGAAAGCGCTTCAAACGCTTCAACGGCCTCGGCATTCACGTACCAGAGCGGGATCCTGCCGTGCGAACCCAAGCAGGGCGCCGTCGCCTGAAGCTCGGTAACGGACTCGTGCACAAACACTTCGTGGCGCCGCGAATAAACCGGCTGCGCCCAAATCGAGGGCTCGTACAAAACCAAGCCCACGACGGGTTGGCCGGTCGCCACCGCTTGAGCGAGCGGGGCGTGGTCCTCCCAGCGGAGGTCGCGCTTGAACCAAACGATTTGAAGCTTCACTTAGGACCGAACAAAAACCCAGCGGGTTTCGTTCGACGCGGCGCGCTGAAAAGTGTAACCTTCGCTCTTAAATTTTTTGGCCACCTCGGGGTCGTCGCTCGAATGGTTCGCCAGAAAACGGGCCATGGCGCCGCGGGCTTGCTTGCTCAGGGCCGAAACCGAGCGGGTTTTTCCGTTCACAGTTTGCAGAAATACGCAGTCGATCCACTGTGCAAACCTGGGGCGGTCCAGGACCTCTGCGTACTCGTCGCTGGCGCAGTTGACCACGGGTGCGCCCGCCGCGTCGGCAACCAGCCAATCGGTGACGGAATCCTTCCAGTAGTGAAGCAGGCGCTGGCCGCCAAGGCTTTGGCCCACATCAAGGCGGTAGGGAAGTACCCCGTCGCTGGGCCGTAGGATTCCGTACAAGCCCGACATGATGCGCAGGCGTTCTTCAGCCCGGTCGCGCTTGGACCAGGTCGCGGGGAGCAATCGCCCAAAGGCTTCACCGGTAAAGGTCCACGCGGCTTTGGTGCCGGGAGCCTCTGCCGACCACGCAGCCCACTGGTCCGCGGCTTGGGCGGCGACCTTGGGGCTGCAGTCGTACCACTCGGCCCAATCCAGGCCAGAATTCCGTACACGGTCTGCAAGTACGGCCGCCTGCCCGATGAGTGGAGCGGACGATTCCGACCTCGGCGCCGACGCCGCGTTCATGGTTTTAGAGGGGGAGAGGATAATCTTCATGGGGTGGCTACTGGTTGAGCTGGCTACTGGTAACGGGTAACTAGAACTAGCAACTAGTTTAGTGACCAATCACCTGAACATGACCCACACGGCGGCAATGAGGAGTCCAAAGCTTACAACGTGTTTGGTCTGTAAGGGTTCATGGAGCACGTAGACTGCAAAAATTCCAAAGACGACCAGTGTGATGGCTTCTTGGATGATTTTAAGTTGAAATCCGCTCAGGCCGTCGGCGTAGCCCAGGCGGTTGGCCGGAACCATCAGCATGTACTCAAAAAGAGCGATGAACCAGCTGAGTACGATGGCCTTCCAGAGCGGCCAGCCTTGGTTCTTGAGGTGGTAGTACCAGGCGAACGTCATAAAGATGTTGCTCGCCGTCAGGAGCAGAATTGTGCGAACCATTGCGCAAAATTGCGTACTACCTTGCAGCTATGCGACACTTTATAACACTTTTGTTGGGCCTCGCGGCGGGGATTGCTGGGGCCCAGAAGCTTCCGGAACCCATTAAGTTGGGTACCTCACTGCCCATGGCCGAGCATTTACTTGGCGATGCCACCCGTGAAGACGATGCGTCAGCCACTTTAGGTTCCCTGCAAAAAACACATGGTTTGCTGGTGGTATTCACGAGTAATTCGTGCCCGTTTGTCGTCGGGAATGGCGACAAATCTGAAGGTTGGGAGGGCCGCTACCCATCGATCGCTGCGTTGGCGCGCAAGCTTGATATCGGGGTGGCCTTTGTAAACTCGAACGAGGCGAACCGCGGAACCACCGAGTCCATGGAAGCCATGCGGGCCCGATGGAAGAAGTACAAGTACCAGGCTCCGCTGCTCGTGGACGACCGGCACCAGGTTGCAGATGCATTTGGAGCACGAACGACTCCTCATGTGTTTTTGTTTGACGGCACGGGAGTGCTCGTATACACCGGGGCGATTGACGACAACGTCGATTCCGCCAAAAAAGTGAAGAAAAATTGGTTGATCGACGCTATGAATTCGGTGGCCAAGGGGCAGCCCGTGAAGGTGGCGCAGACCAAGAATTTGGGGTGCAGCATTAAACGCGTTCAGTAGGGCGTGCAGGCAGAGATTGTTGCGATCGGAACCGAGCTGCTGCTCGGCCAGACCATTGATACCAATTCGGCGTGGATCGGCGAACAGCTGGCAGAATTGGGTGTGACGTTACGTCGCAAAACCGTGATTTCGGATCGGGTGGACGACGTGCGCGCGGCATTGGATGCCGTGCTTCCTGATACCAAGTGGGTGCTGATTACGGGCGGCCTCGGCCCGACCAAGGACGACCTCACCAAAAACGTGTTGAACGATTACTTTGGCGGAACCCTTGAGTTTCACCCCGACGTCTACGCCCACATCGAGGCAATGTTTGCGCGCATGGGGCGCGTTCCGGGGCCGCTAAATCGGGGACAGGCGGAGCTGCCCAATGTGTGCGAACCGCTCGCCAACGCCAAAGGAACGGCTCCGGGAATGCTGTTTCAGCGCGACGGCGTGCGCTACGTGAGTATGCCAGGGGTTCCGTATGAAATGAAGCATTTGTTGGAGGCGCACGTGCTTCCCCGAATGCGAGCTGAGTCCGACGCGCACATTGAGCACCGCTTTTTTATGGTTCAAGGGATTCCGGAATCGGAGCTGGCATTGCGCATCAGCGAATGGGAGTCGGCATTGCCTGATGGATTGAGTTTGGCCTACCTGCCGTCGCCAGGAATTGTAAAGCTTCGGTTGACGGCTAGAACCCAGTCCTCTGATGAGGCTACGGCGCTTCTGGAGCCCGCCGCACAAGGGTTGCGCGCTGTGCTGGGCACGGACATTTATTCTGAGGACTGGAAGACCATCGAAGAAGTGGTGGGCGAGCGCCTTACTGCTGCGGGTCAGACGGTGGCCACGGCAGAAAGCTGCACCGGTGGTTCTATTGCGGCGTTGCTGACACGGGTTCCGGGTTCGTCGCGCTATGTACTGGGCGGAATCGTTGCCTACGCCAACGACGTTAAAATGCGGAACCTTGGTGTGAACGAGGCCGACTTGCTGCTGCATGGCGCCGTGAGCGAGCCCGTGGTGCGCGCTATGGCCCGTGGAGCCCGCAAGCGCTTCGGGGCTGATTGGGGCGTTGCGAGTAGTGGCGTAGCGGGCCCCGACGGAGGTTCCGCCGAAAAACCAGTGGGAACGGTGTGGCTCGCGGTGAGTGGGCCAGGTGTGGAGTGGGCCGGTCGTTTTCAGATGGGCGACAACCGCGAACGCACGGTTCGCAAATCCGTTTTGGAAGTTTTGAATCGGCTGCGTGGTTTTTTGCCCGAAGCGCCTGTTAAATATTGAGAAATTCGCTGTACATTTGCACTCCCGTTGCGAAACGGAGCTAAAGATTAACACCGCGCGATTATGTCACGAGTTTGCGAGATTACCGGTAAGAAGGCCATGGTAGGTAACCATGTGTCGTTCTCGAATAAGAAAAACAAGCGCACGTTTGACGTGAACTTGATGCGTAAAAAGTTTTACGTAGCTGCTGAAGATAAGTGGGTTACCCTGCGCATTTCAGCTGCCGCTTTGAAGACGATTAACAAGAAGGGAATTGAGGCCGTCCTGGCTGAGGCCCGTGCCAGCGGAAACGTTGCGCTTTAATTTTTAAGGAATCATGGCAAAAAAAGGCAATCGCGTTCAGGTGATCCTCGAGTGCACTGAGCACAAAGAGACTGGTATGTCAGGTACTTCACGGTACATCACCACCAAGAATAAGAAGAACACGCCCGACCGCATGGAGATTAAGAAATTCAATCCCGTGCTCAAGCGTATGACCGTTCACAAAGAAATTAAGTAAGCGACATGGCAAAGAAAGTAGTTGCAACCCTGAAAAAGGCCGGTGGCGTAACCTACGCTAAGGCAATCAAGATGGTGAAGACCGAGCGCGGTGGATACGCCTTCGAAGAGAAAGTAATGGTGAAAGACGACGTAGCCAATTTCTTTAAGGCTTAAGTCAAGGTTCGCCCTTCAAATGTTTAACCGCTCCCCGAGCGGTTTTTTTATACCTTTCAGTTATGGCGTTGTTCGGATTAAGTAAAACCAAAGAGGCTCTTTTTGGCGGCATCAGCAAGCTGTTTGGCGGAAAGGCTACGGTCGATTCCGCAACCCTTGATGCCCTCGAAGAGGCACTGATTTCAGCCGACGTAGGCGTAGAAACGGCCGTTCGGCTGGTTGAGGCCGTCGAAGAACGCGTCGCTCGCGACAAGTACGTCAGCGAGGGCGACCTTAAGGCGCTCATTCGCGCCGAATTGGCGGACCAATTTGCTGTTTGGGCAGATGTTAAGCCCATTGAGGTTCCTGCTGGACAGCCTCGAGTAGTCCTAGTGGTTGGTGTCAACGGGGTGGGTAAGACAACTTCGGTGGGCAAGCTTGCCAAAAAGTTCCGGACTGAGGGCCAAGCTGTTGTGCTTGGTGCAGCTGATACGTTTCGCGCGGCGGCTGTGGACCAGCTCCGCATCTGGGCCGAGCGTTCTGGCGCAACGTTCATCGAGAAGGGAATGAATACCGATCCTGCCGCAGTCGCCTACGCCGCCGCGGAGGCGGGAGCACGTAACGGGGGAGGGGTCGTTCTAGTCGACACTGCGGGACGCCTGCACAATAAAGTGAACCTCATGAATGAGCTCGGAAAGATCCGCCGGGTGATGGATAAGATCGTTCCGGGCGCACCCCACGAGACGTGGTTGGTGCTTGATGCTTCAACTGGTCAAAATGCCGTAAACCAGGCTGTTGAGTTTTCTAAAGTGACTCCTTTGACCGGATTGGTACTCACCAAAATGGACGGAACTGCCCGCGGCGGTGTCGTGCTGGCGATTGCCGAAAAACTGCGCGTCCCCGTGCGCTACATCGGGGTGGGTGAGGGCGTAGATGATCTTCAGGAATTTGATGCCAAAGAGTTTTTAAACGCTTTACTGAGTTAATCGTATGAAGACTAAAGAAGAAATAACCGCCAACTGGCTGCCCCGCTACACTGGGGTCAAGGCTGAGGAGATGTCTGAGTACATTCTGCTTACTAACTTCAACGAGTACCTCCACCGCTTCGTGGCGATGACCGGCGGACACATTGTCGATCCCAATCGCAGCATGCCGTCGGCCCAGGGTCAAGGGATTACCATGATCAACTTTGGAATGGGAAGCCCCAATGCCGCCACGATCAGCGACCTGTTGAGCATTGTGCAGCCCAAGGCCATCTTATTTTTGGGTAAGTGCGGAGGGCTGAAGCAGCGCACCAAGGTGGGCGACTTCATTGTTCCCATCGGAGCCATTCGCGGCGAAGGGGCGTCGGACTCGTACTTTCCACCGGAGGTTCCGGCGCTACCCGCATTTATGCTGCAGCGTGCGACCTCGCACATTATTCGAAACCGCAACCACGACTACTGGACCGGAACCGTCTACACGACCAACCGCCGCGTGTGGGAGCACGACGAGAAGTTCAAAGAATACCTGCGCATGACCCGAGCCATGGCCATTGACATGGAAACAGCGACGCTGTTCTCTGCAGGATTCCACAACCGACTGCACTTGGGTGCCCTTCTGCTCGTGTCGGACCAACCCATGACTCCCGAAGGGGTGAAGACCAGCGAGAGCGACGCCAAGGTGTCTAGTGACTTTGTAGGCGCTCATATTAGTATCGGAATTGAGACGTTAGAAGAAATTAAGAATCAGGGACTTTCAGTTCGTCACCTCAAGTTTTAAGTTAAGCACATGCGCACGAAATCCGCGGCCAAAAACCGCATCAATGTCATTACCCTCGGCTGTTCGAAAAACGTGTACGACAGCGAAGTTCTGATGGGCCAACTCAAGGCCGCCGGCAAAGATGTCGTGCACGAAGAAGAGGGGCGAATTGTGGTCATCAATACGTGCGGGTTCATCGAAAACGCTAAAGAAGAGTCGATCAACACCATCCTCGAGGCGGTCGAAGCCAAGGAGGCGGGACTGCTCGACAAGGTTTTTGTCACTGGATGCCTAAGCGAACGCTACAAGCCGGACTTGGAGCGCGAGATTCCGAACGTCGACCAGTACTTCGGAACCCGTGACTTGCCCCTGCTGCTCAAGGCGCTTGGAGCCGACTACAAAAAGGAATTGGTCGGAGAGCGCCTTACTACGACACCCCAGCACTTCGCCTACCTCAAGATTTCTGAGGGATGCGACCGTCCGTGCTCGTTTTGTGCGATTCCGCTCATGCGCGGCAAGCACCGTTCAACGTCCATTGAGGACCTTGTGACGGAGGCCCAAAAGTTGGCCGCTAAAGGAGTGGTGGAGCTGATTTTGATCGCTCAGGACCTGACCTACTACGGCCTCGACATCTACGGGGAGCGCCGCCTTGCCGAGCTTGTGACCGCCCTCAGTTCTGTGGACGGAATCCAGTGGATTCGCCTGCACTACCTCTTTCCGACCGGATTCCCCGAGGACGTGCTCGACGTGATTCGCGAGAATCCGAAGGTGTGCCGCTACATCGATATTCCGCTGCAGCACATTGCTGACAACGTGCTTAAAAGCATGCGGCGCGGAACCACGCACGCCAAAACCGACAAGCTGTTGGCGGCCATGCGCGAAAAAGTCCCCGGAATCGCCATTCGCACCACGCTCATTGTGGGCTATCCCGGCGAAACCGAGGCCGACTTCGACGAACTCCTCGACTGGGTGCGCACCCAGCGCTTTGAGCGCCTTGGCGTCTTCACCTACAGCCACGAAGAGAATACCCACGCCTTCAGTCTTGAAGATGACGTTTCGGCCGATGTCAAAATGGCCCGCCAGCAAGCCGTCATGGAAGTGCAGCGCGAAATTTCGCTCGAGCGCAACGAGGCCCTCATCGGCCAAACCCTGACGGTCATCATCGACCGCGCCGAGGGCGATGCCTACATTGGTCGCACCGAGTTTGATTCGCCCGACGTCGACAACGAGGTGCGGATTGAGGCTCCCGGTCTGCACCTCAAGCGCGGAACCTTCGTGACCGCCAAGGTCACCGGCGCCACCGAGTACGACTTGGAGGCGGAGTTGGTTTAGGTGCACTCGCGCCTGCGGCGCTTCGTGCTAATGCCGCTGCGCGGCTAGGGCGCTTCGCGCTATGGGCCCCTTCGGGGCTAGGGCGCTTCGCGCTATGGGCCCCTTCGGGGCTAGGGCGCTTCGCGCTATGGGCCGCTGCGCGGCTAGGGCGCTTCGCGCTATGGGCCCCTTCGGGGCTAGGGCGCTTCGCGCTGGGGCCGCTGCGCGGCTAGGGCGCTTCGCGCTAGGGCCGCTTTGCGGCTTGAGCCCCTTTGGGGCAAACCACTTTTAGCCTTCTGTTGCTAGCGACCAGCGGCTAGTCACCGGTTACTGGTCAATTACTGCTAGTAGCC
>Ga0222714_10003868_pt1 | contig 14985 bp, 8 predicted proteins | sample C33_3DmetaG_FD_165048 | JGI IMG/M metagenome (GOLD analysis project Ga0222714, IMG submission 165048) | Estuarine water microbial communities from San Francisco Bay, California, United States - C33_3D | ecosystem: Environmental > Aquatic > Marine > Unclassified | place: USA: California... | reverse complement strand
AAACGCACACGTCCGTCGTCGTCGTCGTCGTCGTCGTCGTCGTCGTTCGCGTCGTCGTCGCTCGCGCGTACAGTCTCGGGGACGACGCCGATGACGAAGGCGCAACGAAATCGCTCACCGCGCGCTCTGGCGCCCGCGGCGTCGCGTCCACCGGCGCCTCGTCGTCGGCGTCGTCGGCGTGGTGGTGGTGTATCGAGCGATCGCATTGGGGAGGGCATTTCCCGTACTATACATACATCGATCGCCATGAGACGAGACGCACGCGCGTCATGAGGGTCACGTCCAGCCGCATCGCACGCCGAATGTCCGACCATCATATGCCCGCGCCTTTGGGGTTTCACGCGGGCGTGGGGTATTGTTTTCCCGGGAATTCCGCGAGGGAGGGTTCGAGGGTCGAGGGGGTCGATCGACCAATCGTGACCGCGCGGCGTGATCCCGATGAGGAGGAAATGATCAAAAAAATCTTCCACGCGCGCGCGTCGTCGTCGTTCGTCGTTCGTCGTTCGTCGTCATGGGGGGGGAGGGGGGGGTCGTGGGCGAGTCGCGACCAGGCGATGACGCGCCGCGCGCGTGGAGATCTTTTCGAGATCTTCGTCGTCGTCGTCGGCGTCGTCGTCGTCGCGAGCGAGCGAGGCGAGGCGTGACGAGGACGGGGTCGGTCGGTCACGCGCCGGATGTCCGAACGCGCCCGATCGACCGCCGCCGTCGTCGTCGTCCGTCGTCCGTCGTCGTCGGTCGCCAGTGCGCCGCGGCGGCGCGCGCACGCGTGACGCGGGCGATGGTCGACGTCGTCGTCGCGCACGAGGACGTGGAGGACGTGGAGGATATATTCCGCCGCGGTCGCGCGGTCGGTGGTGGTGCGTTCGACGCGCGCGACGGCGGCGGCGGCGACGACGACGGGAGGGAGGATGGGTGCGCGGACGATGGCGATGCGGTGGTGCGCGGACGGGCGGCGCGACCGGCGGCGGTGGGGGTGGGCGCGCGACGCGGCGATGCGGGCGAGGAGGAGGATGGGGTGGTAAAGGACGAGGAGGACGAGGTGCAGTCGGATGATGAGTTTGAGGGCACGTACGCTGGGGGTGGCGCGGGGGCGACGACGACGCCCGGTCGCGCGAAGATTTTCATTCACACGTTTGGGTGCTCGCATAACCATAGCGACAGCGAGTTTATGGCTGGACAGTTGAAAGACTATGGGTATGAACTCGTGAAAGATGCCGAGGCCGCTGATGGGTGGTTGGTGAATACGTGTACGGTGAAAAATCCGAGTCAGAGCGCGATGAATACGGTGATTGAGCGCGGGTTGGGCAAGGACAAAGCCATCGTCGTCGCGGGGTGCGTGCCTCAGGGTGACCGGGGGGCGAAAGAGCTGAAGGATGTGAGCTTGTTGGGTGTTACACAAATTGATCGCGTTGTTGAGGCCATGGAGCGCACGTTGGCTGGGGATACGGTGCGGATGTTGGAGAAGAAGGCGCTGCCGACGTTGGACTTGCCCAAGGTGCGTCGGAATGAATTTGTGGAAATTCTACCTCTGTCGACGGGGTGTTTAGGCGCGTGTACGTACTGCAAAACTAAACATGCGCGTGGAGATTTGGGATCGTACGAGATTTCCGCCTTGGTGGCGCGCGTAGAGCAAGCGATGAGCGAAGGAGTGTCTGAAATTTGGCTCTCATCCGAAGACACGGGGGCGTACGGCATCGACTTGGGCACGGATGTCGCGGCGTTGTTTCGCGCTATAACCGCTGTTTTACCAACCGATGGATCGGTTATGTTGCGTCTTGGTATGACAAATCCTCCGTACATTTTAGCGCATCTCGACGCCGTGGCTGAAGCAATGCGTCACCCGGCGGTGTACGCGTGGATGCACATTCCGGTGCAAGCCGGATCAAATCGCGTGCTCGATGCGATGAAGCGCGAGTACACGGTGGAGGAATTCAAAACGGTTTGCGATACTTTACTCGAAGCCGTGCCTGGAATGTCTATTGCGACAGATATCATTGCTGGATTCCCGGGAGAAACCGACGAAGACTGGAAGGAAACCATGGCGTTGATTGAGCACTACAAATTTGCCGAGGTGCACATTTCGCAGTTTTACCCGCGTCCTGGCACTCCTGCGGCAAAAATGAAGCGTGTACCGACGCAAATCGTCAAAGCTCGCACGCGCGAACTCACTGCTTTCTTTGAATCTTATCAACCGCACGAGAGTCTGGTTGGTAAAACAGAACGCGTATGGGTGAGCGACATCGCCCGCGACGGAACATCCTTGGTCGCGCATACGAAAAATTACACCCAAATCTTGCTGCCTGGTGGAGAGGACGAACGTGCGCGTTTGATGGGACGTAGCGCCATGGTAAAAATCTATGAGTCCTCTAGATGGAGTTGCAAGGCGGAGGTTTTAGAATTGGTCCAACGCGACCCAACCGTGGCGCGAGTAAAGCTCAGTGTGATTTCTTCCGAAGAAGAAGCAGTGGCAATCCGTGAAAAACTCACCAAAGGTAAACGCGTTCGGATCAAGAAGCCCGCGGTGGCTGAAGTCGTCGAAGGCTGTACGACATGCGGAAGTGAGACGCCGTGCTCGTCAACCGCGACGTCGGCGTCGCGGTATGTAACGCTCGAAAGTGCGCTCGTCGTTGGCGTGTGCGTTGGTGTAATAGGTCTTGCCTACGCAAAACTCTCTAGACGTACGTAGCTCTTAGCAAAGAACCGCAATGTGCGCGCTAGTATTCATTATAACTATTGTTCTAGTCTATAGCCGGCGACAGTTACGTCGGCGACAGTTATCTCAAGTCTTCCGTTTACGACACACTAAATAAATCTCTTTACTCTCGCTTCGAGTCGCTTTTGGCTTAAACCAACTCACTTTCTCGAAACGAGCCTTACTCGCCGCCGTGAGCTCTTCGACCGATCCACCACCCTCGAGAATTTTGACGACGAGCGAGCCGTCGCGCTTCAGCGCGCCCTCGTCCGCGCCGTCTCCCAACGCCATCCCGAATGCGCACTCGGCCAAATCGAGACTTACCGCGGCATCTACGCTTGCAATACCTGTCGTACTCGCCATCATATCACTCAGCACGACATCAAACGAATGTACACCGCCAATATCGCCGACGTTCGTCTCGCGAATGTCCCTCGTTAACGTCCTCGCCCGCGCCGCGTCGACATACCGCAAGCCCTCGACGTCGACTGCGGTCAAATCAACGCCAACCACGCGCGTGGACCGATGAGCGACCTTGTGTACGACTTGCATCCACGCCCCAGGCGCGCATCCGAGGTCGAGCACGCGCGCGCCGTCCCGCGGCAGTCGCGCGAGCACGCCAAACTTTGCGTCAACCTCGAGCAACTTGAGCGCACTTCGCGCGACGAAACCGAGACGTTTGGCCTCGCGCGCGACCGGATCGAGCGCGCGCCGCGCCGCGCTCATTTCCGCCCGCCCAGGCGTCGCCGCCGCGGGACAGTGACGACGCGTGCGATTCATTGCTACGGTGTATAGAACAAATCATTTTGTATGACAAGTGCTTTGCGGCTCGCTCTACTTTTTATCCGAGTTATCTCTATTCTTGTACGTACCATCCTCGGTGTTGACGCTGATCATATCACCGATGTTAATAAACAACGGCACAGTCACGACGGCGCCAGAGCAAATGGTCGCCGGCTTGTCCCCGCCGCTCGCGGTGTTCCCCTTCAAGCCCGGGTCGGTGTCGACGACTTCAAACGTGTACGGGTTCGGCACTTCGCAGCCGATAACCTTACCGTTCCATTGCACAATCTGGCAATCCATACCCTCCTTAACAAACTTGCTCACGGCTACAGGCGGAACGCGAAGCTCTTCGAACGTCTCCATGTTCATAAACATATAATCATCGCCATCCATGTACGTGTATTGCATCACGTCTCTGCTCACTTCGGCGAGCTCAAACTTTTCACCCGAACGAAACGTCTTTTCATTCGTGTTACCAGTCAACAAGTTACGCATTTTCGTGCGCACAAACGCCGCACCACGACCAGGCTGGACGTGCATAAACTCTACGAAACACAGTCAAAAACACGCGCGCGACGTCAGTCCGGTTGCTTTATCCGTCCGCGCGCGCCGCTCGCGTCACCCTCGCACACACGCACCAGTAATCTTCCACGGCGCTGAATCGATTTCAAGCGATAAACCAACTTTAAAATCCGCCGTCGAGCACGTCAACGCGTTCACCTGCACCGCGATGCGCGTAGAAACACGCGATAAAAGTCAGTCTGTGCGCGCGCACCCTACACCCTCAGCGCGCCCATCCATCGCCCATCCATCGTCGTCGTCGTCGTCGTGCGTCGTACCTTGACGACACCTCGCGAACGCGGCGTCGTGGTGCGCGGTGCGCTGTTCGGACGCATCAACGCGCGCGCGTTCGCGATGGCGTGCGTGGCGGCAAACATCTTTTCGATGCGACGCGACGAGTGGCGCGCGCGCGGCCGCCGCGGCGGTCGACGTCACGCGCCTCGGCGCTGTGTTTCCGTGTTACATGGGTCTGTGTTCGACATGATATGGGAATCTGTGTATACATGGGGCTATGGTCTATGGTATATGTAAACGATTCCTGGCCTGGTCATGATTGGTCACGCGATGGACTCCCTCGAATTGGGGCACGCAGGAGAGCGACGGGTGGCTGATGGTACCCGGCGCGCGACTCTTTTACTTTGCCGACGACGCGGCGAGAAACACCGCGGGGTCGACGACCGCAGGGTCGTTTGCCGTGGTGGATTGGTCGGTGAACGTGCGCACGAGCTGGGACGCGGGGGCCGGGGAGGATGGCGAAGCGTCGACTTCGTGCGACGGGATGTGCGCCGCGCGGTTGTGCGACGGTTTGCCGAGCCGAGCGGCGGCGTGCTTTGAGACTTGGATGTGTGCTGGAGCGCCAGGTGGAAGATACTGGTGCGTCGATGTCGATGCTGGTGTTGTTGTGGAGTCGGGGAGTGAAGATGGTTTCTTCACGCGCGACGGCGACAACGGTGGGGACATGGGCACGGAGACGTGGCCGACTTCACTCGCCGCTATTTGCAGGTCGGATTCGACGGCGCACTTGGAATCATTCGAATTAAGTTCGGTGGCTTGAATCTTCCATTCGATGATTGCTTTGTTGGTGTACGCTTGGGATTTGCGTACGGCAGCATCCATTTGCTGCGCCGTCAACGCGTTGGCCATCCACGCCGACACCCCGGGTGGGCGAAGGTGCAAATTGATGCGGTGGTCTCGGTTGAGCTTTTCCAAGTGTTGCTTTGTCGTCGTGGCTGTCAACGCACTCAGTACGTCTGCATAGGAAGGGTTGTCCAGACTCTTAACTTTGGTTTTGCCCGTGCCGAATGGGTTGAGACGATCCCAAAGCAAACCAAACCCGCTTATGCCTCGATCGTGCGGCGTCAAGTCACGAAACGAAATGAAATCTTTATCTTCGACATCGATGACGATAACCGTCTCCACGCCCATCTCTGTGCGCATCACATCCACGGGAACGCTGTTTAGATATCCACCATCGACGAGCAGCTCATTGTTTTCATCTCTAACGGGTGGCAACAAACCGAGCACCGTCATCGACGCTCGAATTGAACGCCACAGTAATCCAGATTTGTGCACCGTCAAACATCCTTTGGTCAAATTGGTACTGCAACAGAAAAAGTTGAGCCATAGATCTTCAATTTCAGTGTCGGTACCCACGGATGATTTCACTACGCCATCGAGGCCTTTACCGCTGAAGAGCGAGAGCAGTGGCAGAGTTAAATCCGTCAGCAGATGATGCGGCGAACTCAAGACGTGCATGTTTTCACGTAACATGGGCAGCATGTGCGATGTTGATAAAGAACGCGCGTACATTCCAGCAGTAAGAGTGCCTTGACTTGTACCTCCAATGCAGTCAATCGGAATACCATTTTCTTCGAGCGCGCGTAGAGCACCGAGATGCGCCAAACCGCCGCCGCCGCCGCCCGTCAAAATCACGCCGACACTATGTCCAGAGATGTATCGAGCCAATCGCGCCATGTCTTCTTTTGCACTTAAACGAACGTGGTGATGACGAGCAAGAGAACTTCTGTTCTTTCGCCAGCTATGTGTGTTATGCGGCGTGCTTCCTGGCTCGTGAATCAACACCAACTCTGATCGAGCGCTGTTCCGCGTGCGCCAAATCAAACGTTGCTCGTGCATCAAAGGTGTACTGTTAGTTCGGTCAGCATGAGCGACGACCAGCACGCAATCTGCTTGACTCGCACATACTTTACTCCAGCTCGAATTATGCGCGTCGGCTTGTAACACGATGAATCGATGCACTTCCTCTTGTTGCGCCATCCAACCAGTGAGCTTTGAGCGATAAAACAAATTATCCAAGCGTTCCGTAGTGCCGTCAACAAAAGTCTCATCTATGGATGATTTATCGAGTAACAATGTCGAACCGAACAAAGACAGCGCTTGTTGAAGTGCGCTTGCAAAAGAATCAATCTGTGTGGCACCATCAGCGGGAATGAGACAAATCGTCACGAGTTCTGCGTGGGCTCGATCCCCGCCGTGAAAGTTGTTTTGTAGCTTACACGCCACCAACTCGAGCAAGCGACTTGAAACCTCGGCGTGGTATGCGTTGATGATCGTCAACGCCCCGTGCGACATGCGAACTAATTCAGTGTCTCGAGATGTCACCGCGGTGGATGAGTATTTGCCGTGTGCGAGGAGCGGCGCTTCGCCAATTGTATCGCCTCGTCCTCGTTCTCGCACGACGTCAAATTTCTGCCGTCGCGATTGCTTCAATCGAACTCGACCACTAATGATGATAAACATACTGGTGGCATCTTCATCAACCAAGAACACGTGTTCACCGCTTCGCAACCAAACTCTGTTGAGTCCGAAACCAATAAAGTTGCGAATGAGCACCCCCAAGGAACTCGACGCTTGACGCAACAGCGCAATGTACGCTTCAATCTCTTTAGCACATAGAGTGTCGAGAATCTCCCCCGTAACGACGAGCACCTCACAATCTTCTGCCGCACTTTGATTTTCTCTAAACGGTGAGCGAGTCATAAAGTGTGCGGCGCCTAAAAGCTGCAAAGCGCGCACAGGAGCTCCGCGAACGCCGTCACCCTTGGGCCAAGGTACGGCTTCTCGTACAATCGAACCCTTAACTAGAATGTAAAACTCCTCAGTGGGTACATTCTCTTCAAACACGGGCTCGCCAGCGAGAAATACTCGCCGTTCACAGTACTTTTCAAATACTGGCATGTGTTCGAGCATTTTTGAGTCTGTGAGCGCGCACGCGTCGTCCGCCTCGGGCTGTCCTTTGAGCGACTTTCGCGGCATTCCTAAAAAATCTATGAGCGAGAACTGCGCCACACGCCACAATCGAGCGATCGCTTGCTGCAGATAAAGCTGTAATGTATGCGGATGCCGCCTCACAAAGTCAAGGAACACACTCTGTGACACGCGAACGACGCGCGCGCCATCCTCCATGGCGATGCAACTCACGCTTCGCGCGTCGCCATCCAGCACGTCGATGTCCCCGACCGACTCACCTTCCTGAAGAATATTCGTCAACAACGGCGGAGCGCCACTTCCAGATTGTGCTTGTAAGTACACACCCACCGAACCTTGCACCACAATGTATATCCCGCTCGAACTCTCGTCCCCTTGTCTAAACAAAATTGAATTCGCCCCCAACGTCAGCTCCTCGCTCGCCTCAAACAACTCTCTCGAAAGCTCCAACTCCAGCACGCTGAAAAACTTTGTACTCGCGAAGAAATTAGGCGTCTCTTCCTTATCTCTCGCACCATCATCGATGATATCCCCGTACATCGTCCCCGCCCGTTCGCTCCCATCCGTGTCGCTCGTCCAACAGCATTCCTCCTCGCGACTGCCGCTCGTGGACATCCCAGCCCGCGGCGTACCACCGACGACGTCATCCAACCCGCGCGCGCTGTCACCGCTCGCGCGAACACCTTTCGCCGCGTCGTATCGCGCGAACACCACACCACTCGCGCGCGCCATCGACCCACCGTCGTCCACATCGTCGCCCTCGGCGTCCCGGTGCCGCTCCGCCGCCGTCGGTGCGTCCGACAAGATCGCCGCGAACGCGCGCGCGCTCGCCCGCACCGCCACCGCCGTCGCCGCCACCGCCGCCGCCGTTTTCATCACCGTCATCGCCGCCGTCGCGACGCGCGACCGCGGCCGCGACGTCGACGGAGTCATCGTCGCGCGTCGTCGAATGCCGTTACGAGCGCTGAAAAAGTGTCGCGTCAGCACGCGAATGCGCGGCATTCATCGACGCCCGACGGCGATCGCAGCGACGCACGGCGCTCGACGCAGCGCGAACTCGTGACGATGGTGGCGATGATGACTTTGGGCGCGACGGTGCGCGGGGTGAGGGCGATGGCGACGCGCGAAGGGCGTGGTGACGCTTCGGCGCGCGCGGTCGCGGGACAGCGACGATCGGGACTGGGACGGGCGATTCGGTGCGCTGGGGCGACTCGCGCGTCGTCGCCGTCGTCATCGTGGTCGGCGACGACGGATGAGGATGGTGTGCCCGGAGATGTCGCGCGTCGCGGTGCTGCGATCGTGGCGCGTGCGATGCGAAACAACGCCGTCGTGGCCGCCGCGCGGGCGCCTCGAGTCATGTACATTAGCAAGCTCAAGGATGCGCCTTTGAGGACGAAGTTTTTGGCGGCTTCGGCGCTCGCGGTGTTGTCGTACACGTGCGTGGCGATTGCGAGCTATGAGTTGTTTGCGGCGATCATGCCTGCGTTGACGAACAACGGCATGAACGCCGCGAACTGGGCCGTGTACAAGCCTTGGATTGTCGTGTGCCAACTCGGGTGGTTCGCCGGTAAGATCACAGCCGTGCGCTCGGGTGCAGCGGCAGTGCGCAAGTTCTGCAGCGTCAATGTCTTTCCGATGGCGTATCTCACGTATCACTGCTTCAGCGTCGGTGCGTGGGATGCCCCGGTATGGGCGTTGTTCACCGCCGCGTACGCGTACTTTGGGTACGTCGAAAAAAAGTAAACCATCAATCCAGAATAAGAAACTCACGCAGAGGCGCAGACGCGCCATCGCAATTCACCGAGAACTCGACACCACTTTTTGTAATTCCCATGTCCCTCCTCATCGAAACACTTGAACCGCGTAACTTCGAAGCGCGCGCGTCCTCAGGAAAAGTCTCTGAGCTGGAGAACGAAAAGCGCGCGCACTGGCACACTCAATCTGTATTCTGGGGCGCCCCGCGCGAACTCGCCTCGTGTTCGCGTGAAACGTGCGCAGCATACGTCGCGAAGAGGCGCGAGAGAGCACCGAGTGAAGCCGCGAACAGCCGTCCTCGTTTGTCGCGCACAGGGACGCGCGGGTGGCGCCGACAACCCCAGTTTTTGGCGGAACTCGACGCACCATGCCTCACCGCCGCCCGCCGGTGAGCGGGCGCAATCGCGTGGTGACAGTGGGCGTGTGCGCGATGGATAAGAAGACACGGTCGTCTGCGATGAAGGAGATCTTGACTCGCGTTGAGGCGTTCGGGGAGTTTCAGATTGTGATCTTCGGTGACGACTGCATTCTTAACCAACCCGTGGAGGAGTGGCCGAAAGTTGACGCGCTTATTTCGTTTTATTCGAATGGTTTTCCGCTACAAAAGGCTGAGCAGTACGAAGCGTTACATAAACCGTTCGTGGTGAACAAGCTCAGTGAACAATGGACGCTTCTAGATCGAAGATTGGTGTATAAACGGTTGCAGGAGCACGATATACCGGTGCCGAATCACTTGGTGGTGAATAGAAACGATTATATCAAGAAGGGAGAGTTGCGGAAGAAACCAAAGGGAGATGAAGTTGCTTTACCAGATCAGCCTACGTTCGAACCTATTGGGTTTGATCAAGATGAAGCCTACGTCGAGCTCAATGGCAAGCGGATTTACAAGCCTTTTGTTGAAAAGCCAGCCAACGCGGAGGACCACAATATCTTCATCTACTATCCACACAACGTCGGTGGAGGGTACAAAAGGTTGTTCCGTAAGATTGGTAATCAATCGAGTCAGTACTATCCTCCTCCAGAAGTCACAGATACAAATCAGGCAATTTACACTCCTGTCCGTCAAACGACGTCGTTCATTTATGAAGATTTCATGTCAACAAACGGTACTGACGTCAAAGTCTATACAGTTGGCCCAGATTATGCTCACGCCGAGGCACGGAAAAGTCCAGTCGTTGACGGTCGCGTGCAGCGCGATGAGAGCGGGAAAGAAGTGCGGTATCCGATTTTACTGACCCCTGAGGAGAAAGAAATTGCTCGACGCGTGTGTCTCGCTTTTGGTCAGCGCGTGTGTGGCTTTGATTTACTGCGCACTAAAGGACGTAGCTACGTGTGCGATGTGAATGGTTGGAGCTTTGTGAAAAACTCGAAAAAGTACTTCGATGATGCAGCGGTGTGCTTGCGTGCCATGATTCTCAAAGCTGTCGCCCCAGATCACTACAGCACCCAAACTGCCCAGAAAGCTGCGGCGTCAGCGAGCGTTGAAGATGAAGCAGACATTATCCTTGAAGAAGGTGAAGAAGATACAGAAGATACAGGACCGATTTCACCGGATGAGCCAGCAGAAGAACTTCGGGCGGTTTTGGGCGTGATTCGTCACGGCGATCGTACGCCAAAACAAAAAATGAAGCTTCGTGTGAGTAATCCTGAACTTTTGGAACTCATGCTCAAATGCACAAATGGACGACCGCGCAAGCAAGCCAAGCTGAAGACTCCTCAATTGCTACAAGAGCTCTTGAATATTTGTCGCGACATTTACACAAAACTGATAGAACATCCACCTAGTTTGCAAATCGAAGACGAGCAAGCTCGAGAGGAGTTGGAAGAGGAACTCGAGGCTTGGAAGCAAGTCGTATCCATTTTGGAAGAAGGCGGTCACTTCAGCGGTATTAATCGTAAAGCTCAGCTCAAGCCGCTCGAATGGCAGATGAAAGAATCTGAAACTGGTGGTGAATCTCAAGAAGTTGTCACTGAAGCGCTTTTGATTCTTAAATTCGGCGGTGTTCTGACATACTTGGGCAAATATCAATCCGAAGCCTTGGGTAAGGTTTTCAGAGTTCGCATGTACCCGAGAGGAAACTACTACGGCTCAGACGCAGACGGATTGCTTCGCCTTCACTCGACATATCGTCATGACTTAAAAATTTACTCATCAGACGAAGGTAGAGTTCAAATCACCGCTGCAGCGTTTGCAAAGGGTTTGCTTGCGCTCGACACCCACATCGGACAACTCACGCCCATTCTGGCCTCCCTTGTCACCAAAGATGCCAAGCTTTTGGATTTCGTTACTCATGATGTAGAAGAAGACATCTTGCACTCGAAACACAAGCTGTATACCGCCATGACGCAAAAGCTCGTGACGCCTGGTGAAAAACCAAGTAATAAGGCAACGACTGAGGACGCCGACGCCGACGATATTGGTGGACTTTCACAAACGCTCCGTTTTGCGTCTTTGAACAAATTCAAGGTGGTCACTCAGATGGTCATGGCAGCACATCGTTTTCAAGTTGCTGGTGAATCATCTTCGTCTCGAGTACTGACTCGAACAATGGATCTCATGGGGGTGCCTCAGCGACCCTTACAGAAGCTCGAGCGCTTACTTGAGCTCACAAAGGACGTCTCATTGCAACTGCGCTCCATGCTCATGACGCAACAGAACAGATTCAGTTCGAGCGATAATGTTCACGTCGACAGATTGAACTGGGCGCAAAAAGGTTCTGCAATCGCTCCACGTGGCTCGTTGCCGAAGGGCGGCTTACAGCAGCTCAAGAACATGGTTGTTCCCGCTGGCGGCGAATCATTCTTATTGATGTATGCGAGATGGAAAAAGTTGGAGCAGGATCTTTTCCACACGCGTAAAATGAGATTCGACATTTCCAAGGTTCCAGACGTTTATGACGCGGTCAAGTATGACGCCATTCATAACGAGCACCTTGCTTTGGTTGGCTTATCTGAGCTCTACGGAATTGCGAAAGAACTTGCAGATTGTATCGTTCCCAACGAGTACGGTACGACTGCGGAGAGCAAACTTCGTATTGGTGGTACAATTGCCAACAGCTTGATTAGCAAACTGCTGAGTGATTTAAACAACACTCGTGAAGAGTCGTTCGCAGTTGAAAACGGCGGATTCCATATCGATGCTCGACGTGTGTCAATTAATGACGATGCACGACGCGCGTCAATGAATGATCACCAAAGACTTGAGACATCAACTCCGCCCGCAACCATGACGACGGATGACGACGACGAGGATGAACGCGAACGCGAGGAAGAGGAAGAGAAAGAAGAGCTAAGTACGACTCGATTGAACTTACGCTACGCGACGGCACACGGCGTGCATAGTCCGTTCCGTCACGTTCGCACGAGATTGTATTTTACGTCTGAGTCGCACTTGCACTCAGTGTTGAATGTGCTCCAATACGCACACCTTGACACAGAGCGCCAAGTTCAAGACCGTGGACGCGAGCCAAACAGTGCGAATAACTCAGCGAGCGGTACTCCCGTGGCTGAGAGTAATTACCACTCAAAACGGCCTCCTGGTTTACCTCTTAGTCCACAGAAAGAATCGATCTCGACGTCTCAAGCGTCTCCTTCACCCCCGGTTCGCCAGTCGCTCATCAACGACAAGTTGGCGCAGTATTTGAGGAGCGAAAAGGAGTTGGACTATCTCACTCATATCGTTTTCAGAATGTTTGAACGCTTCCATGTGCCTCCGACCGATCCAAGACGATTTAGAATCGAGATCCTATTTTCAAATGGCATCGGTAAAAACCCATTCAAATCAAACATTGTTGAAATGTTCACCGCCGGAAACGGCGAGGACGAATCGGATGGGCGAGAGCCATCAAAGAGTAGCACTGATACGCTCGACGAAGATATCGAAAGCGCAATGCTGGACAACTTGATGCAAGAAATACAAATTCAGAATGACGATATCGAGCCCGATCAGGACTATCTCACGCTAAGCACGATGGAGGATTACTTGGTGAATTACAAGCGCAGGTACCGCTACGGCGAAGAGTCTTTCGACAGCGGCACGCCCGGAAGACAACCGCGCTCGACGAGCGTGGGGAGCGATCGAGAGCGCGAACGACAGTTCCCAGGAAATTGGAAGAATTTGTTTCCGACGTAGTTTGTTTGTTTGAAAAGAGATAGTAAGATCTAAAATTAATAAGCTGCGTTTAAACAAAACGTGATAAATATTTAATCGCCACGTTCCCAGACAAGCATGCTGCGCTTGCCAACCATCACGTCAACGAGTTGACCAAGGCGCTTGAAAACAGATTCTTGCACGTACGGCACGCCATACTTTTCGCACACAGCCTTAACACGCGGTTGCATGTTTTGGTAGGCGCGCATGGACATGTCCGGGAACATGTGGTGCTCGATTTGGTAGTTCAACCAGCCGTGCATGAAGTCGTTCACATCGCCACCAGTCTTGAAGTTGGCGGAGCCAATGACAGCGCGGAGGTAGAAATCATCCGAACGAGGCTTAGTTTCAGACTCGAAGCGGTAGATGTCGTCACCGACGTGGTTAGTGGCAATGATGATGAAGGAGTGGATGTTGGTCATGACGTCGGCGAGAACAGACGTCATGAAGAACGCAAGCGCACCAGCAGGGCCAGCGACAGCGTAGCCCAAAGCCGGCAAAGCAGCGAACGACCAGAGCGCATACGGTGCGAAGCACTTGATCATTTCGCCGAGGGCGGCGAGTTCACCCTTGAAGGCACCTTGGGTGACGGTGAGCACGGTGGACGGCAAAGTGCCCGTCTTGAACGGGTTCTCGGCAACTTGACCATTCTTCTCGGCTTCGCGCGCACGGCGAGCGTGAAGCTCCTTCAACGTGTTCGGCGCGTAGTAGAACCACTTCCACACGAGCGCCAAACCGGCGACTTGGAGGTAGCGAGACACCATCGGCGTGTTGCCTTCGCGGAGTTCGCTCATGTTGCGCTCGACGAGATCCGGATCGGCATCTTCACCAAGTTGGTAGTGGTGCAAGTGGTTGTGCTCAACATCCCAAGCTTCCGGGAGCATCCAATCCATCCAGTCGGTGCATCGGCGCCACAAACCACGCGCAAACTTACGGCGGTGGAAGCGACCAGTGACTTCACCATTCGTGCTTTGCGCGGCGTTGTAGCCACCGTGGCACGTGTGGTGACCAACCATCGTCCAGCGCGCGCAGATTGCGGTGGACATCAAGAGCGCCGCGATCGGGTTCATGCCGTTCAACCACGCCGGCATGGGGTAGCCAGCCATCGGCATACCAATCAAAAGCGCCAAGCCACCAAAGTAGCACAAGTTGGCCCACGTCAGAATCTTCTTCAAATGCTTCACGTCGCCCTCGTAGTGCTCCGGTGACTTGTACTCCTTCTCAATCGCACGCATCTCCGCCGCCCAGCCCGCGAGATCAAGGTTTTCGCGCCACTTCCCAGTCGCGTTATACTGCATCTTCTCCGCAAAGCTCTCCATCGCCGCCGCGGCGCCGTCGTCCCCGATCGCAATCGCGCGATTCGCCCCCGCGTCGTCCCCTCTCGCCTTCATCGACGACGCACCCGCGCCTTGCCCACGCACAACCACAGACGCACCACGACGCATCGACGTCGCCGCCGCGCATCCACTTCGCGCACCGTTCGCGCGTTTCGCGCTCGTCAACGCCTTCTTCGGCGCCAACGTCACTCGCGACGTCATCGTCGTCATCATTATCCTCGTCCGTCCGTCGCGTCCGGCGCGTGCGGTGCGGTGCGCGTGCGTGTGTCGCGCGCGTGCGTGTGTCGTGCAAACGTTCTACGCAACCCGCGGGGGTGGCGTGTCGCGCGTGTCGTGTGCGAGAGTGACGATGCGCGCGTGTAAAGCCGCCGCCAAAATCACCCCGAGCGTGCTCCACGCCGATGGATGGGCGTCGAAAACGCCCCGGCGCCGCGCGAGGCTGCCCGGGCGCGCGCGCGGGCGTGTTTTGGACCGACCGC
>Ga0222714_10003867_pt1 | contig 14987 bp, 16 predicted proteins | sample C33_3DmetaG_FD_165048 | JGI IMG/M metagenome (GOLD analysis project Ga0222714, IMG submission 165048) | Estuarine water microbial communities from San Francisco Bay, California, United States - C33_3D | ecosystem: Environmental > Aquatic > Marine > Unclassified | place: USA: California... | reverse complement strand
GATAAATCTACTGAACAGAAATTAAGATTTATTAATAAAGTTGTTGAAGGTAGAATAGAACCATTCCTAGAAAAATGTTTTAATCAACTTGCAGAATACACAAACGCATTTAAAAATTGTATGGTAATGAAACGAGAAGTTATTGCCGACAAAGGTATATGGACTGCTAAAAAAAGATATATGTTAAATGTATTAGACGAAGAAGGTATTACATTTGATGAACCTAAATTAAAGATTATGGGTATTGAGGCAGTTAAGTCATCAACACCAGAGATATGTAGAACTAGAATTAAACAAGCAATCAAACTTGTTATGTCAAAAGAAGAATCAGATTTACATAAGTTTATTGCTGACTTTAGAACAGAATTTTTTAATCTGTCTGCTGAAGAAATATCTTTTCCTAGAAGTTGTAACAATATGAAAAAATATTATAGTAGTTCCGATATATTCATCAAATCAACTCCTATTCACGTAAAAGGTGCGTTGATATATAATCATCAAATAAAACAATTCAATTTACAAAACAAGTATCCATTAATACAAGAAGGCGATAAAATTAAATTTATTAAACTATTAGAAGCAAATCCATTTAAGTTTGATGTAATAAGTTATGTTACAAAGTTACCTAAAGAATTTAAGTTAGACAAGTATATAGATTATGAGGTGCAGTTTCAAAAGACATTTATTGATCCTATGACTTTCATCTTACAACCTATTGGTTGGTCACACGAACCAAAAGCAAGTTTAGAGGCATTTTTTGGATGACAACCGCTTTTATATTATTTTTGATTACAATACATTGGGCATTTATGTTAGGTGCTAACATTGCTATGAGATCAGAAATAAGTACACCTAAATTTTTAATGATTATGTTTATAATATGGACACTACTAAAAAATATAATGTAATATACGCTGATCCACCTTGGACTTTTAAAACGTATTCTGATAAGGGTAAAGATAGAAGTCCTGAAAATCATTATAACGTAATGAGTTTAAAAGACATATGTAATTTACCTATAAGTAAAATTGCAAATGATAATTCAGTATTGTTAATGTGGGTTGTTGATCCTTTATTAGACAAAGCGTTTGAAGTTATTAATGCGTGGGGTTTTAAATATAAAACTGTAGGATTTACTTGGGCAAAAACTAACAAAAAATCTGAAGGTTATTTTACAGGTTTAGGATATTGGACAAGAGGCAATCCTGAAATGTGTTTACTTGCAACAAAAGGTAAACCAAAAAGATTAAGTAAAAGTGTGCCTCAATTAGTTGTAGAACAACGTAGAGAACATAGTAGAAAACCAGATATAATGTATAATCACATAGAAAATTTATTAGAAGGACCTTACATAGAGTTGTTTGCTAGAACACAACGAAGTGGTTGGGATAGTTGGGGAAATGAAGTTGACAAATTTGAATAAAAATGTTATAATAGATATTATGGATTACTTATACAAATACGCAAACGAAACTAAATTACCTATAATGAATCAAACTGTATTTGAGCATTATACAAATACAATAGGTAAAGAACAATTTAGATTAGATTTAGCCGATTACATTGCCAAAGAACGTCCTTTATTCCCTTTAAAACATATTACATTAGAAGAAGTTAGAAATGATTTTTTTGAATTATCTAAATTAGATACAAGTAAATATCTAAAAGTAGATATAGATGTAATGGAAAAGTATGATGACTACAAATACAATTATAAACAATATGGCCTAGGTGTTATAGACGCACCATCTACATTTAATAATATTTCAAATTACTTTCAACAAGCATTAAGATTAAATTGTTCAAGTTATAGTTTTAAAGCACCTATTGATGTATGGACAAATGGTACACCTAAAGATATATGGAAATGTTTAGGCCCTATCTGGCGAGGTATCAATGGTATGAAAAAAGTAACTATTGATGGTAAAGAACAATTAATAGGTGGTGAATTAACTGAAGCAAGTTATTTAAGTGCATTTAGATTAGGTACTTACATTGCAACACAATTTAAACCAAATGTGGCTAGAACTATTTACGATATGACAAATGCAAATACTGTATTAGATACAAGTTGTGGTTGGGGTGATAGACTTGCTGGTTTCTATACAAGTAATGCTAGACAATATACAGGTTGCGATCCAAATCCAAATACTTATGCTAACTATATGGAACAAGTAGTAGAATATGAAGAATTTTTAGGCAATCCTGAACCAACAATATACGAAAGAGTTGATAATCAAGGTAGAAATTATTTTGAGTGTATGGGTAAAAAATATGTAAAAATTTATAGATGTGGTGCAGAAAATTTACCTTGGAATGAAATAAAAGATATTGATTGTGTATTTACAAGTCCGCCTTATTTCTCTACTGAAGAATATAATAAAGGTGGTGAAAGTGAAGAAGACCAATCTTGGTTTAAATTTAATCAATATGAAAAATGGCGTGATGACTTTTATTTACCTGTTTCTAAAAATAGTTTTAAATCATTATCTTCAAAAGGACATATGTTTATAAACATTATGGATCCTAAAGTTAAAAATAACAGATATAGAAGTTGTGATGAATTAGTTGATAGTTTAAAAAATCACTTTGTAGGTCAAATTGGTATGAGAATAATGCAAAGACCTAAATCAGATAAGCTGTTTGAAAGTGAAGAAGCTAAACAAGAATTTATGAATAAAACTTATATAGAAAACGTATGGTGTTTTTCAAAAGAAAAACTTGATTACTTTAGACATATTAGAAGAGCTACTTTATTTTAATGAAAAAAATATTATTAGTTAGTGGTTGTAGTTGGAGTGATTTAAAATTTCATTCTATTTTTCATCCCTCTATGGATTGTTCTTGGCGTAAATGGCCAGAAATACTAGCAGACAAACTTAATATGGATTGTATTAATTTGAGTCATAGCGGCGCAGGACAAGAATATATCTATTACACTTTAATAGAAAAAATAATGTCAATGAATAAAGATGATATAGGATTAATTATTCCAGGATGGTCTAGGGCACCAAGGAAAGATTACCAAGACTTTAATAAAAAATCTATATGGAGAAATGAAAGGTGGGATACTAAAGGAGATATGCGCTATTTTATTGAAAGAAGTTTAAGATATTATTTTAATTTTCAAATTTTTTGTGAGAGATACAATCTACCATATAAACAAGTACAAATGATAGAATTATTTGAAAGACCTGAGTTTGAAGAAGATAAGATTAACGGAATAATTAGTAGAGAAACTGCTTTAAAATTTATGATGAAAAGTTTGTATTTTAATTCAATAGATGAAAAAAACTTTATTGGTTGGCCATTAGAAACTAAAATAGGAGGTTACTCTATGTGGGATAAATTAGACCAAGACAAACATTTTATATCTGAACAAGATAGACATCCAAACGCTGAAGGACAAAAAATAATAGCTGAAACAATTTATGAAAATTTATAGTGTTGCATTAAACTTAGTAGAATAAATAACTATGATAATGACAATCTCAAAAGAATCGTATAACAACTTAAAAGAGTACTGGGACTATCAAAGATTGATAGAATATAATAAAGAAATATTACGTGAATCATTAAAATCAATGCAAGTGTTTAATGACTTTGGTAAAGTTTCAGTTGAGGATATGTTTGATAACATATGGAATAAAGTAGAGTCTAACGATTTTGAAAAACCACCATCTAATTGGATTCCACAGGATGAAAAATATAGATTTGAATGGGAAGATGAACCTAAAACAAACGTTAAATCAAATAAATCAAAAGGTAGACCAGTTATATTGAGAGCTAAACATTTACATAATGAGGATTATAATATATAAAAAATACAATAATTATATGACATATGATTTTGAATCAAAAGAACTTGACAAAATACTCAAAATATGTTATGATTTAAATATAAAAAGAAAACAAATAAGTATTGTTTTCAATGAACAAGAACAGGATGATTATGAACGACTTTCTAAAGGATATAATTAAAGAAACAGGTAATGAATACGCTTCACTCGTAAGTGAAGGACTTGACGCAGGAGATGTAGATAGTTTTATAGATACAGGCTCATATACTTTTAATGCGTTACTATCAGGTAGTATCTATGGTGGTTTACCATCAAATAAAATTACAGCAATTGCTGGAGAAGCTGCTACAGGTAAAACATTTTTTGCATTAGGTATTGTAAAAAACTTTTTAGATAAAAACAAAGACGCAGGTGTTATTTACTTTGAGTCTGAAAGTGCATTAACAAAAGAATTAGTTGAAAGTCGTGGTGTTGATAGTAAACGAATGGTTGTTGTTCCTGTTGCAACCGTACAAGAATTTAGACATCAATCAATTAAAGTTATTGACAAATACATAGAACAACCTGAAGAAAAAAGAAAACCTTTAATGTTTGTTTTAGACAGTTTAGGTATGTTATCTACTACAAAAGAAATGGAAGATACTGCCGAAGGTAAAGAAACAAGAGATATGACAAGGTCTCAAATTGTTAAGGCTGCCTTTAGAGTATTAACTTTAAAATTAGGTAAGGCAAAAGTGCCAATGATTATGACGAACCATACCTATGATGTTATTGGTTCAATGTTTCCTCAAAAAGAAATGGGCGGTGGTAGTGGATTAAAATATGCTGCTTCAAACATTGTTTATCTTTCTAAACGAAAAGAAAAAGACGGAACACAAGTAATAGGAAACATTATACATTGTAAAAATTATAAGTCAAGGTTGACAAAAGAAAATGCTATGATTGATGTAAGATTGACCTATGACAAAGGATTAGATAAGTATTATGGACTACTTGATTTAGCAATTAAACATAATATATTTAAGTCTGTATCAACAAGGGTAGAATTGCCAGACGGAAGTAAACAGTATGCTAAGACTATCAATAATGAACCTGATAAATTCTTTACTAAAGATATTCTCAATCAAATTGACGAAGCTGCCAAAAAAGAATTCCTCTATGGCGCAGAATAGATATGTATTTGCTCAACGTGATGTTGATGACTATAGCTGCATAAAGATTGTAGAAGGTGAATATAAAGATATTATATACACATATGGTCACGTTAAATTTGCATCCGAAGAAAATGAACGAGGAGAATTGCCTTTAAAATTTGATTATGATATTAAAAAAAATCCTAATAATGTAGATACAACAAGTATTGAGTTTAGAAATTATATAGGTGATATATTAATTGAAGTAGTTGAAAAACAATTAGAAAATGGAACAATCAAGTTTGAAAAATAATTATATAAGAACGTATGACAATGTTTTAACTAAACAACAATGTCAACACCTAATTGATAAATTTGAAGACTCAACCGATCAGCAAGTAAAAACATTAAGAGAGAATCATATGTCATTTACAGAAATAAACATTAGTATGTTTGCTGATTGGAAACCTTATTCAGATATAATATTTCCCAAGTTTAGAGAGCTTATTGACAAATATGTAAAAGATGTTAAAATAGATGATATAAAACAATGGCCAGAAAGATTTGGTTTTGAACAATTAAGATTTAAAAAATATGAACCAGACGGACAAGATGAATTTAAAACACACGTAGATGTGACGGATTATAATAGTGCTAGAAGATTTTTAGTTTTTTTTATGTATTTAAATGATAACGATGGCGGAGAAACAACTTTTCCTGATTATGACATTAAGATTAAACCAGAACTAGGTAAAGTATTAATGTTTCCTCCATTATGGACATTTAAACACTCAGGAGAAAAACCAATAAATCAACCAAAGTATATTATAGGAAGTTATCTACATTATGTATGATCAATTTGAAAAAACACTTTTATCCAATCTAATACATAACGAAGATTTTACTCGTAAAGTTATTCCTTTTTTAAAAGAAGACTTTTTTAAAAATAAAGATGAAATAACTTTATTTAAAATTATTAGTAATTTTGTTATTAAGTATAACAATCTTCCTACAAAAGAAGCTATTTCAATAGAACTATCAAATAATAAAACACTTACCGAAGACGAATATAAAAATACAAAATTATTACTAAACAGTTTACAACACGAACCAGTAGAACAACAATGGTTGTTAGATACAACTGAAAAATTTTGTAAAGACCGTGCTGTTTATAACGCTGTACTTAAAGGTATTAAGATTATAGATGGTAAAGATAAACAACATACACCAGAAGCAATACCAGCGATATTATCAGAAGCACTTGGTGTTTCATTTGATACACATATCGGACACGATTATTTAAATCAAACCGAAGACCGATTTGAATATTATCATAGAACCGAAGAACGATTAAAGTTTGATCTATCGTATTTTAATCGAATTACAAAAGGGGGTCTACCACCTAAAACACTTAACGTTGCTCTTGCAGGTACTGGTGTTGGTAAATCTTTGTTTATGTGTCATCTTGCTTCATCTGTTATAAGTCAAGGTAAAAATGTATTGTACATTACATTAGAAATGGCTGAAGAAAGAATTGCTGAAAGAATAGACGCAAATTTATTAGATGTAACGATTGATGATCTTTATGAAATGCCAAAAGATATTTACGATAATAAAATTTCTAAATTACAAAATAGAGTTAATGGTCAATTAATTATAAAAGAATATCCTACTGCAGCTGCTCACGCTGGTCATTTTAAATCATTAATTGATGAACTTGCATTAAAGAAATCTTTTAGACCAGATATTGTATTCATTGATTATTTGAATATTTGTGCAAGTAGTAGATTTAAAGGTGGTAATATATCTTCATATTTCTATATTAAGGCAATTGCTGAAGAATTAAGAGGTCTTGCTGTACAATATGATGTACCAATTGTGTCTGCTACACAAACAACAAGAACTGGTTATATGTCAAGTGATGTTGGTTTAGAAGATACATCAGAATCATTTGGTCTTCCTGCAACTGCTGACTTTATGTTTGCTCTTATATCTAACGAAGAACTTGAAGAACTAAATCAAATTAAAGTTAAACAATTAAAGAATCGATATAATGACCCAGCTGTCAATCGTGCATTTATTATAGGTGTTGATAGAAGTAAAATGAGATTGTATGATGTAGAACAATCTGCTCAACAGATTGTAGATAGTAACCAAGAGTCAAAAGATAAGATAGAAAAACCATCAGGTCCACAACCAGTAGAGGCCTATGAAAAGTTTTCAGACTTTAAAATATGAAAAAAAGAAAAAAATTATCTATCTATTACAAAACCGAAATGGTTAAAATAGACAATAAAATAATTTGGCGTGCTGTAGAAATGCCAAGTAAGTTAGTATTGAAAGAATCTTTTTTTGAAGAAGACGTAAAAAAAGTAGTTAAATTTCAAAACAAACATAAAACATTTGGTGTATTTGGTTTCCCACCTTTCTTTGATTGTAGAACTGAACAAGAAAAAATATCAGATAAAGGTAAGTCTAATTATAATCCCACTCGTAGTACTCAAAGAACTAGTCGTAACTAACATACATAAATATATGTATGGCTGTTATAAACAACATTACAATATCAGAAGCAGAATTTACTCGTATGCAAGAGTTGGGAACAGCTCACATACTAATGAGAGCATTTAAAGATAATGTTCGTTTTGATAATGTTGAAGCTATCATTAAAGACTCAAAAACAAAAAAAGGTTTAGAAGATATTTTTAAACTTAATAATAAAACTATATTTAAATTTAAATTACCCATAGACAAAAAAACACCTGAAGGTAAATGGTTAACAACCTTTTACTTACAACAACAAAAAATGTTAAAAGAATTTAGTAATGCTAAATTCAAAGTATTTAACCGAGAAGGTGGTTTTATGCAATTTATTACCGATTTAATTAGGGCAAAGTTTAACATACCAAGAAAAGATACTTGGAATCCAGCGGATATTTGGTTAATAAAAGAACCAATGGTATTCAGAAAAAAAATAGAAAAAGAATTAGAAGGACCTAGCGGCACTCAAACAGTAAAAGAACTAAATGCCATTATGAGATCAATGTTTAAAAAAGAGAAGTTGTAGGCATATCTTTAAAATTAATTTCAGGTCAACAAGCAAGGTATGAAGAAATAAATGTTGATGACAAGTTTTATGAAAAACTTGAACAAAAAACAGGAGAGTATGATTTAAAACTAGGCAAAGTTATTTTAAAGTTAGACCTAGACAAAAACAAATTTAAAACAAAAGATTCAAATATTTTTTTATTTGATTCTAATAATAGAGAAATTGCAAAGTATCAGTTAAAAGGTAACACAACGTCCAGACTTTCAAATTTAGTGTTTGAACCAGTAGAAAAGGCTGCAGGTTCAGCAAGATTAGGTAAAGCACCATTAGAGTTGGTTCAAAAACTTGCTACATTTTATGATAAGACACTTTATAATAATCAAACTAAACAAAATACAAACTATCCTACAAATGAAAAAGAATTTGCAAAAAGAGAAAAAGAATATGTGACAATATTTGAACGATTACTTAAAAACAATTTAGTAAGAGAAATAGGTATTAAAAATAAAAAAGAGTTTGTAGATAATTTTACAAAGGCTTTTAAAGGTCCAGAACCGTGGATTGCAAATGTCAAATTAATGCAAATGTATTTTATAGATAAAGTTTTGCAACTAAAAGAAGATAAAAGAGACGAATTTTTAACTGATTTATTATTTGTATCACAGAAAAAAGGCCGTAAGGTATTTGACTTTGGTCCGTTCGGTAAGTTATATTAATTATAAATAGTGTTGTAAGTAGTGATTTATTAATGGAATAGGTGTATTTTACGCTTGACAAAAGGCGTATTTTTTGATATAATGGACATAGTGGGAGACAAATGTACAGTTTTAGACAGTATTTAAATGAGGCAAAGAATACTCATTTAGAACATTTAGAAGACGAAATAATTAATAACGGTTACCAAGGTGGCCTTAACGCAGTAGAATTTCTTAAATCTTTAAGAAATATGCTTACTGGTTCATCTCGTAGCAAGGTTAATGTATCCGTTAAATGGGATGGTGCACCAGCTGTATTCTGTGGTATCAATCCAGAAAATAACAAATTTTTTGTTGGATCAAAATCTGTATTCAACGTAACTCCTAAAATCAATTACACACAAGCAGATATAAGACGCAACCACGATGGTGGTCTTGCTGATAAACTATCAATATGTTTAAAAGAATTACCTAAACTTGGTATACGAGGCGTTGTGCAAGGTGACTTATTATTTACTTCAGGTGATATTAAGTCCGTATCTATAAGAGGTGAAAGTGCTATTGCATTTACACCAAATACTATAACATACGCTGTTCCAGAAAATACTGAACTCGCTAACAAAATCAAACGAGCAAAACTCGGCATAATCTTTCATACTACTTACACAGGCCGAAAGATGTCTGATTTAAAAGCAAGTTTTGGCGTCAATGTAAATCGTTTTACAAAGACGCCTTCAGTATTTTTTGATGACGCAAGTTACAAAGACGCTTCTGGAGTTGCAACATTTTCAGCTGCTGAATCTGAAAGATATGATTCATTATTAAGAATGGCAATGGGATCAATTTCAAAAGGTAAAAGAATTTTAAATTTACTACAAAAACAAACTAATATGTTATCTGTAGGTGCAAGATTAAAAATATTCTTTAATGATTATGTTAGACAAGGACAAGAAATTTCAAATGTTAAAAGACTACAAAATGATTTTAGAAAGTATTATGCTTCTGTATTAGATGATGAAATGTCAAGCAAGAAAACAGAAGCTGCAAAAAGAAAATATGAAACAATAAGAGATGATGGTTTAAGATTTATTGACTCATATTCAGATGAAATTTATTTTGCAATTGCAAGTTACGTAACTTTACAAACGGTTAAGAACTATCTTGTAAGTAAAATGAATCAGATCAAATCAATAGGAACTTTCTTACAAAAAGATAATGGATTTGAAGTAACAAATCCTGAAGGTTATGTTGCTGTAGATAGAATGGGCAACGCAGTTAAACTAGTAGATAGACTAGAGTTTAGTACAGCAAACTTTACTTTAGCTAAGAATTGGATTAAAGGATAATGGCAGTAGGATACTTAACAGAACAAAAATTTCAGATTGCAAGAGGCCTTATACGAGGCGCTGAAGGACTACATAAATTTGGTGCAGTACCATCAATGTCAATCAATACAACTGGTACAGTTTGGGATAAAAATGATACAATTTATCCTTGGTCAGCATTTGCAACAGCAAGTGTACTTACAGCACAAGCCGTCAATGTAAGTGATAATGGTAAAATATTAACATTAATAGGTTTAGATGATAATTATGAACCTGTTTCTGATACAATTACATTATCAAGTAGTGGCACAGCGGCTACAACACAAACATTTAAAAGAGTGTTTAGAGGTTTTATTTCTACAGGTGCAAACAATGTAGGTGTAATTGATGTAAGAATTGGGGCAACAACCGTATTACAAATTAATATTGATAAAGCACAAACCTTAATGGCAGTTTATACTGTACCTGCTGGTAAACAATTGTTATTAACAAAAGGTGTTTGTACTGCTCAATCAGGTGCAGACGGAACAGGTGAGATGTTTATTAGATATTTTGGACAAGACGCATTTAGAGTAGGACATTCCTTTGAGGTAGTTGGCACTGGCGGAAAATATGAATATGAATTTTCAACACCTATAGCAATATCTGAAAAATCTGATATAGATGTTAGATTAACAACAAGAAGTAATAACGGAAGATATACAGCCGCTTTTGATGGTGTGTTAGTAGATGTACCAAGAACAACGAGTTATAGTTAATGAAAACATTTTTAGATTTTATAACAGAAGCTGAAACAAAAAGAATTATAATGATAGGTGGACCTGGTTCAGGTAAATCAACCTATTCAGAAATTATTACAAAGAAGTTAGGTATACCTCATATCTATACAGGTGATATGATGAGAAAACTGGCACAACAAGATACACCAGATGGTCGTAAAGTAAAAGAATTGTTATCTAAAGGAGAGTTTGCACCATTAGATATTGTAATTAAAGCAGTTAAAGAAAGAGTTTCACAATCAGACGCAAAAAATGGATATGTGTTTGATGGTTTTCCTCGTAACGTTATTCAAGCAAATAAAATGAAAGAAGAAGGTATTGGTTACGATTATGTAATTAATCTACAAGTATCTGAGGAAGAAGTTATAAAAAGATTAACAGCAAGAGGAAGAGCAGATGATAAACCAGAAATTATTAAAAACAGAATTAAAGTATATCATAGAGAAACTGCTCCTTTATTAGATTACTTTAAAAACGAAATTATAAACATAAAAGCAGAGGGTGGTACACCTGAAAGTATTGCAAACGAAATTATTAAAAAGGTAGAAAATGAAAGTAAATAGTTTCATACAACAATTATCTGAAGGCGTTTACGATCCAGGAATCTTTAAAGCATTCTTTTTAGCAGGTGGTCCTGGTTCTGGCAAATCGTTTGTTACTCAATCAGTTTTTACAGGTACTGGATTAAAGATTGTAAATTCAGACAGACAATTTGAAAATGGATTAAAAAAGGCTAATTTATCTTTATCAATGCCAGACGAAGAAACTTATTTTAGAGACTTAATAAGAAAAAGAGCAAAACAAAGTGTTATAACTCAATTAGACTCTTACGTTCAAGGAAGATTAGGACTTGTAATTGACGCTACAGGTAGGGATTATGATATGATTGCTCGACAACATAACATATTACAAAATATGGGATACGATTGTTATATGGTTTTCGTAAACACAACATTAGAAGTTGCCTTGGCAAGAAATGCTAGACGTGAAAGAACCATACCAGATTACATTACAAAAAATAGTTGGGAAGGTGTACAAAGTAATATAGGTAAATTTCAAAGATTATTTGGTATGAGCAATTTTATAGTGGTAGATAATAATAAATCAGATTTAGAATTAGTTACATTAACTATGAATAGAATTGGTAAGATTGTCAATAAATATATAAATGCACCTGTTTCAAATTATTTAGCAAAACAATGGATGAAAAAAGAATTAGAGGCTAGAAAACGAATATGAGATTTAAAGACTTTATAAAAGAATCTATAATAGACATACCGAGAACAACGTATGCTAAACCTGTATTTGATAAAGCAGATACAGATAGTCCTGTTCTTAAGCCTTCAGTAAGAAAACAAGTATTAGACGGAATTAAAACATTTGAGAAATTTGGAAAAGTAGTTAAGTATACCTTAATTGGTTCAATACTAACAAAACAATATAGAGATGACGCAGACCTTGACATTAATATTTTATTTGATATACCTGGTTCAAAAGCAGAACAGGAAAAAGTACACGATCAAATAAGAGAATATCAAGGAACAATAAATGGTAAAACAATACCAGGAACAAAGCATCCTATCAACTACTTTTCTATCATAGATCCTGCTACATTTAGTAAGGCTCGGGATATGGCAGATGGTACTTTTGACATAGACAAAAATACGTTTATCAAAAGACCAGAACCAGGTAAATTCGAACCAGAAAAATACGTAGCGGATTTTCAGAAACGTGTATCTGAAATAGATGTTGTTAAAGGTGAATTAGTACGAGATATGATTGATTATGAAGAACTAAAACAATTAGGTTCTGATGATATAAAAGGACTTAATAAATTAGTTTCTGACAAGTTAGATGAAATTACAGACTCTATTAACACATTAATTGATATTGGTGACAAAACAATTGCAGACCGAAAGGATGTTTTTGCCAAAGATATGTCACCAGACGAAATCAGAAAGTTTGGTGTTAAAAATCGACTTCCGAAAAATGTGATTTATAAAATGTTAGAAAAGTATCATTATCTCAAATTTTTCAAAAAGTTGAAAGAGATTATGGAAGACGGTAAGATAACACCATCCGAACTGAAATCATTATCAAAAATAAAAGAGGCCAAAGGTAGATCAATTGCATTTACCTTTGGCCGATTCAATCCACCAACTATAGGACACGAAAAACTAATAGATAAAGTTGTACAACAAAGAACAGATGATTACAAAATTTATTTAAGCAAATCAGAAGATTCATCAAAAAATCCATTATCATACAGAATTAAACTTGCAACTATGAAACAAATGTTTCCAAAACACGCTGCAAATATAATAGTCAACCCTTCTAATATGATATTAGATATTGCAACTGATTTATACAACAGACGTTATTCAGATATAGTAATGGTTGTTGGTTCAGATAGAGTAAGAGAATTTGATACTATCTTAAAAAAATATAATGGTGTTAAAAGTCGCCACGGTTTATATGACTTTGATAGTATTCAAGTAGTTTCAGCAGGAGAAAGAGATCCAGACGCTGAAGGTGCAACAGGAATGAGTGCTAGTAAAATGAGAGACGCTGCTAGAAATAAAGATTTTGAAACTTTTAAAAAAGGTCTACCAACAAATTTTGCTAGAACTAAAAATGCACAAGATTTATTTAGAAACGTTAGAAACGGAATGATGTTAGCAGCTTCATTTGCCGCTGACGCTGGTGCATTAAGATTTAAACCATTTATAACTGCCTCTACAAAAGAGGAGTTAGAAAAAATGACACTAAGAGACAAATATATTTCTGAACATTTATATGATGTAGGAGATATAGTTGATGATATTGAAACAAATGTTACTGGTGTCATAGTAAGAAGAGGAACAAATTACGTAACTTTAGAAGATGAGAATATGAAGTTACATAAAGCTTGGTTGTATAACATAATGGAAACACCTGTCTACCCAATTAAATTAGAAGAAAGGGCAAGACAGTTACAATATGATAAAGAAACAGACCAACCTAAAAAATACGTAAAAGGATTAAGTGATAAAGAGAAAAAAGCTCACGATAGACATTTAGAAAAACAAGGTAAAAAATCAGATAGTGATCCAAGTGCATATACACAATCGCCAGCTGATAAAGTTGCAAAAACAAAACCTAGTAAATACACTAAACGTTTTAAACAAATGTACGGTGAATTAAAAACAAAAAGTGAAAGAGAACCTCAACATAGAGGTAATGAATTTGTGCCAGATAATGTGCCATATGTGCCAGAAGCTTATGACATAGGGCACGATTATGCGAAATACACGTCATCTTTAACACCAGGTGAGAAACATTACAATCCTAATTTTCAAGGTGGTCCTTATAAACCAAGTAATCATAACGATAATTTGATTAACATTAACGCAGATAAGGATATGAAACCAATGAACAAAAAAGTTGACTTAAAAGATATAGAAGAATGGGTAAGTAGCAAAGAAACAATAGATAAATATAAGGAAAGATATGGTGATGAATGGAAGTCTAAAATAGACGAAGTTTACAACAAAATGTTTAATAAAGTTGTAGAAACTAAAAACAATATTGTTGAGAGCCGTGTTAAAGAATATACTAGAGATTTGACTAATTTAAGTGAAAGTCAATTTCTTGCTAAACATAATATAGTAAAAGAAGTAGCAAGAAAAGAAATACAAATGGGGAATGAAGTGAAAACATTTAAATCATTTTATAAAGAAGATACTTTAAAAGAAGAAGTTAATAAAGCAATAACTTATCATTTAGAGAAAAATGTTCCTATTTCAGAAAACATCTTTAGAATAAACTCACAAGCTTTTTATGAATTTTATAATGTACTAAGAAATAAAGTACAGGAAGAAAATTTAAAGTTAAGTGAGGAAGATAAGAGAATTTTAGAAACTGATATTGGTGCTTTTGCTATCTATGAAGATAAACAAGTACCTTTAGACTGCCCAATGGTAGAAGAGGAAGATGAAAAAAATCCTCCTTTAAATAAACCAAAAAGAGGTGGTCCTAAAAAGTTTTATGTGTATGTGAGAAAACCAGATGGTGGAATTAAAAAAGTCACCTGGGGAGATACTACGGGATTATCAGTTAAGATGAATGATCCTAAGGCAAGAAAATCTTTTGCTGCTAGACACAGATGTGATCAGCAAAAAGATAGAACAAGTGCTGCATATTGGGCGTGTAATACTCCAAGATATG
>Ga0222714_10003865_pt1 | contig 14990 bp, 13 predicted proteins | sample C33_3DmetaG_FD_165048 | JGI IMG/M metagenome (GOLD analysis project Ga0222714, IMG submission 165048) | Estuarine water microbial communities from San Francisco Bay, California, United States - C33_3D | ecosystem: Environmental > Aquatic > Marine > Unclassified | place: USA: California... | reverse complement strand
GTTCCAGATATTTTAAAAGATAATACAATTTTTTCTTTAGATATGGGCGTTTTAATTGCAGGAACTAGATACAGGGGTGATTTTGAAGAAAGACTAAAATCTATCATCAATGAAATTCAAGAAAATAAAAAGTACATTTTATTTATTGATGAAATTCATTCCCTGGTTGGAACTGGATCAACTTCGGGTAATTCAATGGATGCAGCAAACATGTTAAAACCAGCTCTCCAGTCCGGGAATATTAGATGTATAGGGTCAACAACTTTTTCTGAATATAGGCAATACTTTGAGAAAGACCGAGCTTTACAAAGAAGATTTCAGAAAATTGATGTGAATGAGCCAACCGTTGATGAAGCATACAAAATTATGTTTGGATTAAAAAATAAATACGAGGATTTTCATAAAGTAAAATATTCTGATAATGCCATTAGAGCGTCTGTAGATCTGTCGCATAAGTATATTGGAAATAAAAAACTACCAGATAAATCAATAGATATTATTGACGAGCTAGGATCATCTGAATCTCTAAAAAGTTTAGATAAAAGGAAGTCAATTTTAACGGAAGTGGATGTAGAACGAGTTGTGTCCAAAATAACTAAAATTCCAGAAAGGAACATAACTTTAAATGACAGAAATTATATAAGAGACATTGATAAAAATTTAAAAAGATTAATTTATGGTCAAGATCACGCTGTAGATGCTTTGGCAAACTCTATAAAGCTATCAAGATCTGGACTGCGCGATACAAATAAAACTATAGGAAATTATTTATTTAGTGGGCCGACAGGAGTAGGCAAAACTGAACTTGCAAAACAACTTTCTAATATTTTAGGTGTTGAATTGATAAGATTTGATATGTCAGAATTTTCTGAAAAGCATACAATTTCAAAGCTTATAGGTGCCCCTCCAGGGTATGTTGGTTTTGATCAAGGTGGTCAACTATCTGAAAAAGTAGAAAAAAATCCACATGCAGTTTTATTAATTGATGAGATTGAAAAAGCTCATCCTGATATATTTAATATTTTGCTACAAATTATGGATTATGGCACCTTGAGTGATCAAAATGGAAAAAAAATAGATTTTAGAAATATTATTTTAATTTTAACAACAAATGCTGGTGCCACCGATCTCGAAAAAAATGAAATAGGTTTTGTTAAAAATAAAGATAATCAATCAGATATTGAAACTATAAATAAAATTTTTTCGCCAGAATTTAGAAACCGTCTGGATGCGCTTATAAGATTTAATTATTTAGATAAAGAAATTATTAAACAGATTGTTAGTAAATTTATCATTGAGCTTGAATCACAACTTAGTGCTAGAGATATTAGTATTGAGTTAACTAAAACCGCATCTGATTTAATAACTAATTTAGGTTATAATAAAAAAATGGGTGCAAGGCCTATTTCAAGATTTATTGACGAATTTATTAAAAAACCATTAGCTAATGAAATAATTCACGGCAAATTGACTGATGGAGGATCGGTATTGGTAGATACAAATAAAAATGAATTCATTTTTAAAATAAGTAAAGGTGAATATAAAAAAACAGTTAAAGAAGCAAACTAAATTCTTATTTCAAAAATTGCTTCAATTTCAACAGCTGCATTCAATGGAAGGCTTATAACTCCAACAACTGCTCTTGCATGAATACCTCTATTACCAAATACTTCTACTAATATATCGGATGCAGCATTAAGCAATTTAGGATGATCTTTGAATTCGTTAGTACAATTTACATAACCATTAATTTTTATACATTGAACAACACTGTCTAAATCTTTGACTGCCTTTTTTAAATGGCCAATACAATTTAATATACATAGTTCCGCAGCTTTTTGCCCATCTTCCAAAGTAAGATTGTCACCAATGGTTCCAGTTATCATATTACCATCTTTATTTATAGGTAGCTGACCTGAGACATAAATTAGGTTATTAACAATTTTATAAGCAGCATAGTTACCAACGGGTGAGGGTGGGTTAGGTATTTCAATTTTTGTCATTTTTTTTCTTTTTTGTTTTTTTTGGTTTTTTATTTAAAACTTTGCCCTTTTTAAGCGCATCATATTCCAATCTTTTTTGAATTAAGTCCAGAGCTTCTTCAATCGTAATACTCTCGGGATCTTTATCATCTGGAATGGTTGCATTTATCGTCTTGTACTTAACATAAGGACCATAAGATCCTTTCATAATTTTAATAGGTTTTTTATCCTCAGGATGCTCACCTATAGTTTTTATTTCGTTTGAAGATCTTCTGCCGGGCTTTGCTTCAGCAATAAGGGTTACAGCTTTGTTGATTCCTATGGTAAATATATCCTCAGGAGCCTCTAGAGTGGCTGATTTTTTATCACATTTAACGTATGGGCCATATCTTCCATTATTTAAGGTAATATCCAAATTATTCTCAGGATATTGGCCTAATACCTTAGGCAAGGACGCTAGAAATCTTGCTTTAATTAAGTCAATATCATCAACAGAAATCCCCTTCGGAATAGAAACATTTTTCATTTCTTTATCCTCATTACCAATTTGAAGGTATGGACCAAATCTTCCTTTTTTTAGAACAATATTCTTATCATCTTCAGTTTTCCCAATTTCCTTGGGTTCAGCCAAGTAATCTTGTTCAGCAGCTTTTAATCTAGAAAGTGGTCTAGTAAATTTACATTCTGGATATTTAGAGCAACCAATAAATGCTCCAAATCTTCCAATTTTTAAACTTAATTCACCACCACATGAACATGATCTCTTAATTTTTCCAGCTTCGTCTTTATCAAAAATTATTTCGCCCAAGCTAACATTCATCATGTCTAAAATTTCCCGTGTTCTTAAATCCTTAACTCTATTAATATTTTGATTAAATTGTTCCCAAAATTTAGCTAACACATCAATCCAATCGACTTTGCCAGAGGTGATATCATCTAAACTTTCTTCTAATCCAGCAGTAAAGTTATAATCTACATACTTTGTAAACAGCTGATTTAAAAAGGCTGTAATTAGTTTTCCTCTGTCAGTTGGAATAAATTTTTTATTTAATAATTCTACATAATTTCTTGTAGATAGAACTGAAATTATACTTGCGTAAGTTGAAGGTCTTCCAATACCTAATTCTTCTAATTTTTTAACCAAACTAGCTTCAGAATATCTTGGAGGAGGTACTGTAAAATGTTGTTCAGGATTAACATTGTTTAATTCTAATACCTCTCCTTTGCTTACTGCTGGTATAATATTGTCTGACTCCAATTCTTCATTATCTTTATCTTCATCATCTTTAATATCTTGGTATAATTTAAGAAATCCATCAAATTTTTGTATTGATCCATTGGCTCTAAAAACTATATTTTGTTTATTATCAGAAAAATCTATTGCAGTTCTTTCAAATTCAGCACTTTCCATTTGTGACGCTACAGTTCGATTCCAAATTAATTCGTATAGTTTTATTTGGTCTTTATCTAATTTTGATCGCAACATATCCGGCGTTCTATTGATATCTGTTGGTCTAACTGCCTCATGGGCTTCTTGGGCATTCTTAGCTTTTTTTCCTGAGTAACTTCTAGCTTCAGATGGTAGATAGTTATTTCCTATTTTCTCTTTAATATAATTTCTGCAGTCTAAAATTGCATCTGTAGAAATATCAGTTCCATCAGTTCTCATGTAGGTAATAAGTCCAACTGTTTCCCCATCAATATCTATTCCTTGGTACAATCTTTGCGCAATTTGCATGGTTCTTGAAGCTCCAAATCCAAGTTTCCTAGAAGCATCTTGTTGCATTGTAGAAGTTCTAAATGGTGCGTAAGGATTTCTTTTAAAAGGCCTGCTTTCAATATTTGTTACACTAAAGGTTTGTTTATTAATTTCATCAATAACAGATTTTGTTATTTGTTCATTTTTAAAACTAAATTTTTCAACTTTTTTAGAGTTAAAAATATTTAATTTAGTTTTAATATCCTTATTTTCTTTATTTTTGAATATTGCTTCAATTGTCCAAAATTCTTCTGGTTTAAAAAGTTCTATTTCATGTTCACGCTCGACTATAATTTTTAGAGCAACAGATTGAACTCTACCTGCTGATTTTGAACCTGGTAATTTAGTCCATAAAATTGGCGATATATTAAAACCAACAAGATAATCTAAAGCTCTTCTAGCTAAGTAAGCATTTACCAATTCAGCATTTATTTCTCTAGGATTATTTATTCCATTTAATACAGCTTTTTTAGTAATTTCATTAAAAACAACTCTTTCAACTTTTTTATCTTTGATAAGATTTTGATCTTCAAGAATATGTTTTACGTGCCAGGCAATAGCTTCACCTTCTCGATCTGGATCGGTGGCTAAAATAATTTTATTTGAATTTTTAGCTGCGTCTGAAATTTCTTTAATATGTTTTTTTGAAGTTAAATCAATTTCCCATATCATTTTAAAATTATTTTCTGTATCTACCGAGCCATTTTTTGAAGGCAGATCCCTAACATGTCCAAAACTCGCTAAAACTATATATTCTGAACCTAAATATTTATTTATGGTTTTAGCTTTTGCAGGACTTTCTACTATTAATAAGTTCATGAATTTTATTTAAAGATTTAAGACCTCTCAAAAAAAAAGCCATTTGTCAAATTTGAAAAGGAAATTTAATAGAAAAACTTACTTTATTGAGGATTTTTTTTAATTTTTATAACTTTTTTTCATTTCCCAAAATTAATCGTTGAATATTTTCTCTATGAGTAAAAACTGAAAAAACAAAAAAGAAAAAATAAAAAAGGGTTTCTGTTAATTCATTATAAAAAAGGGAAAATAAGAGTAGTACAACAAAAGAGCATAAGGCTGATAAGGAAGAAATTTTAAATAACTTTAAGATTATTAACCAAGATATAATAAAAATTAAAAATGAAAATGGATTTAAAACTAATGTGACACCAATGAATGTTGCCACTCCTTTTCCACCCTTAAATTTTAGCCAAACAGGAAATATATGTGCCAAATAACAAATTAATGCAGATAAATAAACATAATCTAAAAAATATTTAAGAGTGATAAATGTTGCTAGCGAGCCTTTTAAAATATCTGATAAAAGCGTAAGTATTGCAAGTAGTTTGCTTCCACTACGAAGTGCATTGGTGGCGCCAATATTTCCAGATCCTATTTTCCTAATATCTCCATAACCAAGAAGATTAGAGTATATTAGTCCAAAAGGAATAGATCCAAGGATGTAAGAATAAGTTATTATGTAAATAATTTCCATTAGTCAGAGAATACTAACTTGCCATTAATAAATGTTTTTTCTACTTTTCCCTGTAATTTTCTTTTTTCAATAGCGGTATTTTTAGATTTTGATTTTATATTTTCTTTATTAATTACCCAAGGCCTTTCTAGGTCAAAAATTGTTATATCAGCCTCACTTCCAATTGAGAGAGTGCCGTTTCTAAGACCTAATATTTGTGCAGGATTAGTTGTTAAACTTTTAATAATAGTATTTAGCGAACATTTCTTGTTATGAACTAACTCTAACGAAAGAGCTAATAAAGTTTCAATGCCAGAAGCGCCTGTGGCTGCTTGTTGAAATGTTAGTCTTTTAGACTCTTCATCCTCAGGTTTATGATCAGACACAATAACATCGATTGTTCCGTCTTCAATAGCCTCAATTAGAGCAATTCTATCATCTTCAGATCTTAAAGGTGGGGATAATTTTAAAAAAGTTCTAAAATCCCCAATATCATTATCATTTAGAGAAAGATTATTTATAGATACACCAACTGTAAAATTTAGTCCTTTGGCTTTTGCAGATCTAATTATTTCTAAAGATTTTTTAGATGATAATTGAGAAATATGATATCTACCATTATATTGCTCGAGCAATCTCAGATCTCTTTCTATGATTAACTGTTCAGCAATATCTGGTATTCCTTTTAAGCCAAGTTTTGTAGATAAAAATCCTTCATGTACGACACCATTTTTAGAGATTTCATTATCCTGAGGAAATTGAATTATTAAAGCATCTTTGTTTTTTGCGTAATTCAGTATTTTGTCCATTACTCTATTATTCTGAACGCATTGTAGCCCATCAGTAAATCCCCATGCACCCCTTAACTTAAGAAGACCAAACTCAGTCATGTCTTCTCCATTTGTGTTTTTGGTAAGTGATGCCAAAGGAAAAATTTTTATAATGGATTTATCTCTTGATCTTCTTTTAATAAAATCAAGTGTAGATACATTATCTACGATAGGGTTAGTGTTAGGCATTGTTACGGCAGCAGTTACACCTCCAGAGATTGCAGCCTGGCTAAGTGTCCTAAAATTTTCTTTATATTCAAAGCCAGGTTCACCAGCAAAAACTCTCATGTCAATAATGCCAGGAATTGCAATTTTTTTTGCGCAATCATAAAAAGTGGCATCTGAAATATTTAATTCAGTAACATTTTTTCCAATTGCTTCAATTCTTCCTTGTTCATTTATCAAGATTCCACCAATTTCATCTAGATTATTTTTTGGATCAATAATTCTTGCGTTAGAAATGCATTGTTTCTTCATATTTTATTTTCCATTAAAATTTTTAGGCAAGCCATTCTTACTGCAACACCCATTTCAACCTGCTGAACAATAATGCTTCTATTGATATCATCAGCTAAACTGGTATCAATTTCTATTCCTCTATTCATTGGTCCAGGATGCATTATCAAAGCATCATCTTTAGCGTTTTTAATTTTTTTATAATCTAATCCAAAAAATTCATAATATTCTCTAGTTGAAGGCATATAAGAACCATCCATTCTTTCTGTTTGCATTCTTAGCATCATAATAATGTCACAACCCTCCAAGCCTTTTTCCATGTCATGAAACACATTTACACCAAACAGCTCAATATTTTTTGGCATCAGAGTTGATGGTCCTATCACTCTAACTTCGGCACCAAGCATGTTTAAAAGGTAAATATTTGATCTTGCAACTCTCGAATGCATAATATCACCACAGATTGCAACTCTTAATCCTTCAATTTTTCCCTTTTTCATTTTAATTGTCATTGCGTCTAACAAAGCTTGAGTAGGATGTTCATTTCTTCCATCACCAGCATTAATTACCGAGCAATTAACTTTTTGAGATAATAAATTTGCAGCTCCAGAATCCTGATGCCTAATGATAAGAATATCTGGATGCATTGCATTCAATGTCATAGCTGTATCAATAAGTGTCTCTCCCTTTTTAATAGAAGAGTTTTGCAAATTCATGTTCATGACGTCAGCACCAAGTCTTTTTCCAGCCAACTCAAAAGAAGTTAAGGTTCTTGTTGAATTTTCAAAAAATAAATTAATTTGAGTTTTGCCATTTAAAATCTTTAATTTTTTATTCTCTTGTCTATTAAGTTCAACGAATGCTAAAGACTCATTTAAAATTAAATTAATTTCAGGTATAGATAAATATTGAATGCCAAGTAGATGTTTGTGATTAAATTTAACAGCTTGATATTGATTTATTGCCATTAAAACCAGGTCTATAGGCTGATTTTCAAATCAAAGCAAGTTAATTATTTAAATAATCTATAAAACCTTGCAAAATAAAAGCTGCTGAATTTTCATCTAAATAATTTTTTTTAGAGGAAGCATTGATATTAAGATTTTTCATGCTTTTAAAAGCACCTTCACTAGAAAGTCTTTCATCCCATAAAGTAACAGGAATATTTATATGTTTGAGTATATTTTTTACAAAATCTTTAGTTGATTGTGCCCTTGGACCTTCAGATCCATCCATATTTATTGGATTGCCAACCACTAGACCATAAGCCTGAGTATCAAATATAATTTGGTTTAATTTATCAATAAAATCTTTTAGTTTTTTTATTTTAATAGTTTCGTATGGTGTCGCTACTTTTCTATTAGGATCGCAAATGGCAATACCAACACTTTTTCTTCCAGGATCAATACCAATTAAGGTTGACCTATCTCCAACTTTTTTGGCAAAATCAGAATTCTCTAAAAGGTTGTAAGTTTCCATTAAAGTGTTAATTTACCTTAATTTTTCACTAAGTCTAATGACAATTAATAAAGCAACTGTAAAAAAAATTTCTAAATTAGCAAGAATTGCTTCAAATGAACAATTTGAAGAATTCATGATTAAAGATCTTAATTCAATTTTAACATTTGTTGAGCAGCTTAATGAATTAGATATTAAAAATATTGAACCTTTATCTTCTGTTGTAGAACAAGAACTATTTCAAAGAGATGATGTTGTTAGAATAATAAATGATAAAGAAGATATATTAAAAAACTCACCAGATAAAAATGAGAATTATTTTGTAGTTCCAAAAGTAATTGAATAATTAAATGGCCACAATTCCAAAATACACTTTAGTTGAATTAGTTAATAAAATTAAGTCCAAAGAAATTTCAGCCGTCGATGTGACAAATGCATATGTTGAAAGAATTTTAAAATCAAAAAAATTAAATGCATTTATATCAGAAACTTTAGAGAGTGCATTAGAACAAGCAAAAAAAGCTGATGTCATTAATAAAAAAGATGGAGCCTTATCTTGCGCTCCTATTGCAGTCAAAGACTTGTTTTGTACTAAAAATGTCCAAACTACAGCTTCAAGTAAAATTTTAAAAAATTTTATTCCTACTTATGAATCTACAGTAACATCTAAGCTTTGGGATCAAGGTGCAATTCTCCTTGGCAAATTAAATTGCGATGAATTTGCAATGGGATCTTCTAATGAAACAAGTGCTTATGGAAATGTTATCAATCCCTATAGAAATAATCACGATACTTTGGTTCCAGGAGGATCGTCTGGTGGCTGCTCTTCAGCTGTAGCTGCTAATTTAACATCTGCCACTGTTGGTACAGATACAGGTGGCTCTATCAGACAACCAGCTGCTTTTACTGGAATAGTAGGATTAAAACCTACTTATGGTAGGTGTTCAAGATGGGGCATTGTAGCGTTTGCATCCTCTTTAGATCAAGCAGGACCGATGACAAAAGATGTTGCGGATAGCGCATTAATGCTTGATGTGATTTCAGGCTATGATGAAAAAGACTCGACCTCAGCAAATGTTAAAAAAGTAGAATTTTTAAGAAATTTAAAGAAAGATATTAAAGGTCTAAAAGTAGGAATTCCAAAGGAATACATTGTAGACAATATGCCAAAAGCAATACAATCTTTATGGGATAAAGGAATAGGGTTTATGAAAGACTCTGGTGCAATTATAAAAAATATTTCGTTACCTCATACAAAGTATGCTTTACCAACCTATTATATAGTTGCTCCAGCCGAAGCCTCTTCTAATTTGGCTCGATATGATGGTGTAAAGTATGGCTTTAGGGCTGCTGGAAAAGATTTAATTGAAATGTATGAAAATACTAGAGCACAAGGTTTTGGTGATGAGGTTAAACGAAGAATTATGATTGGTACTTATGTTTTATCTTCCGGTTATTATGATGCTTACTATTTAAAAGCTCAACAAGTTAGAAGATTAATTAAAAATGATTTTGATAGTGCTTTTAATGAAGTAGATACAATTTTAACACCCACAGCACCATCTTCTGCTTTTAAAATTGGAGATAAAACAGAAGATCCTATCTCTATGTATCTTAACGATGTTTTTACTGTACCGGTAAATTTAGCCGGTTTACCAGCCATTTCTTTACCAGGAGGATTAGATGAGTCTGGTTTGCCTTTAGGGTTACAACTAATTGGAAAATCCTTTGATGAACAAACTATTTTAAATGCTGCTTACGCGTTAGAGGAAAAAATTGGTTTTCAATCACAAGTAAAAGATTGGTGGATGTAATGAGTGAAAAAGTATTTGATTATTATTTAGATGGAAAAACAGGAAAATGGGAGGTTATTATTGGTTTAGAAGTGCATGCTCAAGTCTCATCTAATGCCAAACTATTTTCATCATCTTCCACTAAATTTGGTTCAGAGCCTAACTCACAAGTTAGTTTAGTCGACGCTGCGATGCCAGGGATGTTACCTGTTATTAATAAATATTGTGTAGAACAAGCTGTTAAAACAGGGCTTGGACTAAAAGCAAAGATTAATAATTTTTCAAAATTTGATAGAAAAAATTATTTTTATGCAGACTTGCCGCAAGGATATCAAATATCTCAATTTAAATTTCCTATTGTTGGAGAAGGAAAGGTTATTTTAGATATGCCTTATGGCACTAAAGAAGTTGGCATTGAAAGATTACACTTGGAGCAGGACGCCGGAAAAAGTTTGCACGACCAAGATCCTCAAAATTCTTTTGTAGATTTAAATAGATCTGGTGTTGCTTTAATGGAAATTGTTGGCAAACCTGATCTTAGATCTCCAGAAGAAGTGGGACAGTATGTAAAAAAATTAAGGTCTATAATGAGATATTTAAATACCTGCGATGGAAATATGGACGAAGGTTCTTTGAGAGCTGATGTTAACGTATCTGTCAGAAAAGTAGGTTCTAGAGAGCTTGGCACAAGATGCGAAATTAAAAACGTAAATTCTATAAAATTTATGCAACAAGCAATTGAATATGAAGCAAAGCGTCAAATTGAGATAATCGAAGAAGGGGGTGCGGTTAATCAAGAAACAAGGTTATTTGATACAAAAAAAATAGAAACTAGATCTATGAGAAGCAAAGAAGATGCCCATGATTATAGATATTTTCCAGATCCTGATTTACTACCATTAGAATTAGATCAAGATTATATAAATAATATTAAGAAATCATTACCAGAGCTCCCAGATGAAAAGAAAGCAAGGTTAATGAATGATTTTGGTCTTTCCAGTTATGATGCGAGTATAATTATATCAGATCAGGAAATCTCCACCTACTATGAGGAGGTAGCCAAAAACTCTGATTATAAACTTGCTGCCAATTGGATGATTGTTGAACTCTTTGGTATATTAAATAAAGAGAATAAAGAAATTAAAGATTCGCCGGTATCAGCAAAAAATTTATCAAAATTAATTAATCTAATAAAAGATAACACAATATCAGGAAAAATTGCAAAAACTGTCTTTGAAGACATGATAAAAGGCAATCAAGATCCTGTAGAAATAATAAATAAAAAAGGTTTAACGCAACAATCAGATCCTAAAGAATTGGAAAAAATAATTGATAAAATTGTGCAGTCTAATTTAGATAAGGTTGAACAATATAAGTCAGGAAAAGATAAATTATTTGGTTTTTTTGTAGGTCAAGCAATGAAGGAAACGCAAGGTAAAGGAAATCCAAAATTAATAAATGATATTTTAAAAGAAAAATTAAAATAATTAAATTGTGTCAAAAAATATCAGTTTTACGCCTGAACTAGAGAAGTATTTAAATAAAAACTCCATTGAAAATACAGTACTGAAAGAATTAAGGGACTTTTCTTTTAAAGAATTGGGGAATGCAGCAAACATGCAAGTAAGTCCAGAGCAGGCATCGTTTTTACATATGCTTGTAAAAATTGGAAATTATAGTCACATTTTAGAAGTAGGAACTTTTATGGGTTACAGCACTTTGGCTATGGCTCTTGGATTAAATGAGAATGGAAAAATCATTACAGTAGATAATGATATTAAAACAACAATTCATGCTGCAAAATTTTGGAAACAAGCAAATGTCTTAGATAAAATTACATTAATTAATAACGATGGCTTAACATCTTTGCAAAAATTTAAAGACGATAAATTTATTTTTGATTTTATTTTTATAGACGCGGATAAATCAGGATATCGAAGCTATTTAGAATTAAGTCTTAACTTAATATCTGATAATGGATTAATTATTTTTGATAATGTTTTGTGGAAAGGAAAAGTTGCCAATCCATTAATTAATGACAAAAAAACTAGTGTTATTAGGGAGTTTAATGATTTTATAAAAAATGATAAAAGAGTTGTAACAACAATGATTTCCATAGGCGATGGAATGACATTATGCCAGAAGAAAAAAAATTTGAGATAATTAGCTTTTATAAATTTACTCATTTAAGCAACCTTGAAAATTTTCAATTAATTATAAAAAAATATTTGATTGACAATCATCTAAAAGGAACAATTATTATATCGCCAGAAGGAATTAACGGTACAATTTCTGGGAAGATAGGTTTTGTAAATGAATTTAATAAATTTATTTTTAACATTTTTTCTCTAGAAGATTTTGATGTAATCAATACATCTAATACGAGCTCAGTTCCATTTGAAAGACCCAAAGTTAAAATTAAAAAAGAAGTTGTTCCAATAGAAAAACAATTATTAAGCAGAGAAGGAAAGCACATATCACCTAAGGATTGGAATGATTTTATTCAAAAAGACGACGTGACAGTTATTGATATTAGAAAACCCTTTGAAAACAAAATTGGAAGTTTTGAGGGTGCAATTAATCCAAATGTAAATAGCTTTCGAGAATTTAAAGGATATTTCGATGAGTTTATCAAAAAAAATAATAAAAAATTAGCTATTTTTTGTACTGGTGGAATTCGATGTGAAAAAGCGTCAGAATATTTAAAAGAAAAAGGAGTAGAAGAGGTTTATCAATTACAAGGAGGAATTTTAAATTATATCAATAACATTCCAGAGAAAGAAAGTTTATGGAAAGGGGAATGTTACGTTTTTGACAAAAGGGTTGCCGTAAAACACAAATCTGATCCTGGAAGCTACACAATGTGTTATGGTTGCCGCATGCCCATCAATCATAACGATAAACAATCAAAAGAATTTATTGAGGGTATTGCTTGCCCTTATTGTTATGATAAATCTAGCGAAGAGCAAAAAAAAAGATTTGCCATGAGGCAATTTAATAAAACTAAAAATAAGGAATGTTCTACAAATGATAAATAATATACCTGATGTTAACTTTGTAGTCAGAGTTGATGGAAAATTTGAAACTAAAAAAAGCGATTTGTATTTTGTAAACAAAAAAATTGTTTTGTTTGCTTTACCAGGTGCTTTTACACCGACTTGTACTAGTTACCATTTGCCAAGTTATGAAGAAAAATATGAAGAATTTAAAAAAATTGGTATTGATGAAATTTATTGTTTATCCATGAATGACTCTTTCGTTATTGATGCATGGAAAAGAGATCAAAAAATATCTAAGGTTAAGTTTATTGCAGATGGAAATGGATACTTTACAAAAGCTATGAATATGATTTCAGATCGTTCAGCTTCAGGTATGGGTCCAAGATCATTCCGTTATTCCATGTTTGTTGACAATAAAAAAATCATTAAAATTTTTAAAGACGAAGATGGAAAGTTTGATGTAAGTGATTCAGGGACTATGCTGAATTATTTGCAATCGACAAATGTTTAAAAAATCGAATAGACCAATAACCAAGTCTGCCAATCCTGAACCAAAGGATAAATCGAGTAATGATTGGATTATTTGGGCTGCCTGGGCTGATCGTATTACGTTTGAAGATATTAAGAAAAATACCAATAAAACAGAGTCTGATGTAATTAAGATAATGAGATCAAATCTCAAACCCAGCTCTTTTAAATTATGGAGAAAAAGAGTTAGAGAAAAATCAATTAAAAATCTTAAAAAATTTGAATATTCAAGAAAAGTATTAAAAGATAAAAGTTACAGAAAAGAATTTTAAAAAAATTAAAATCTTTTAAAATTATATTTTGCCAGGTTTGTATAATAAATCTTCAATATTATTTGGAGTAGATTTTTTTTCTAAAATAAATTTATATACATTAATATTTTCCATAACCCTTTGAACATAATTTCTTGTTTCTTCAAATGGTATGTGTTCAATAAAATCAATTGGATCTATTTCATTTTTTCTAGGATCTCCAAATCTTTTAATCCATTTATTTACTCGATGAGGACCAGCGTTATAACCTGCTAAAGCCATATAGATATTCTTATCAAAATTTTTATATAAATCTGTTATATAAAATGAACCAAGCTGTAAATTGTAAAACTCATCTTCTGTTAGTCTATCTGAACTATAATTTAGCTTAAGTCGTTTGCTTAATAGCTTTCCTGTTGCAGGCATAATTTGCATCAAACCACGTGCTCCAACATAACTATTAGCGGAAGCATCAAACTCACTTTCCTGTCTAATTAATGCTAGTATATATTCCTGATTTAATATTTCTGTATCTGAAACTATTTTTGGAGTTTCAATGATAGGATAATTTAAATCTAATAGATTTATTCCCTCATAGGAAGCCTGTTTGGCAATTTGAATGGCGTAATCTAATCTGTTTATTTTTTGAGCCAAGGTTCCTGAGTATGTTCTTAGATTAATAGGTGATTTTTCTATTCCATAATGTTTAAGCATATCTTTTGATTGAGAACTCAGTTTAAGTTCTGCAAGCAGAATAATTGCTCTGGAAACTTCTGATTTTAAAAATTTTTCAAAATTATCTTTGTCTAAGATATAATCATTTTTAATTTGAATAGTTTTTTTATTAATCTTTGTGGCAGCTAATTGACCATAAAATGTGGTATTGTAAGAGCTTGCTATCGAATACCATTTACTGGATTCTGTTAAGTTATTAATTGCCTCATATGATTTGCCAAGCCAGTATGCACCTCTAGATTTGCTAATAGGATAGCCAACACTTTCATACATTTCTTTAAAATGATTTATTGCAGAATCCGGTTTGTTTAAAAATCTTAAAGCTAACCAACCAGCATGCCACTCAGCATCAGCAAGATAAGAAGAATCGGTAGTAATACCATGGTCTATATATAGCTCATAAGCATCTTGATATTTTTTTTGATCAATCTTTCTTCTAGCAATGATATGTTTTTCTTTCATCCACAATTCAGGTTTAACTAGGAGTTCAGGATTTTTACTATATTCATCTATAATCTCTAACGCAGAGTCGTATCTTCCTCTTTTTCTTCTCCATTTCATTCTGTCATATTGTAGACCCGCGTCTTTAATAAACTTACTTGGAACTTTTGATATTGCATTATCAACTCCATAAGAACGTGTCATAAGAGCAAAACGAGCCGCATAAAGCTCTTTGTAGCCTTTGGGTAAATAAGGAATAGTTCGATTAAGCTCCCAGTACTCTT
>Ga0222714_10003864_pt1 | contig 14999 bp, 14 predicted proteins | sample C33_3DmetaG_FD_165048 | JGI IMG/M metagenome (GOLD analysis project Ga0222714, IMG submission 165048) | Estuarine water microbial communities from San Francisco Bay, California, United States - C33_3D | ecosystem: Environmental > Aquatic > Marine > Unclassified | place: USA: California... | reverse complement strand
CCTAATTTTTCGGAATTTGAATTCTTCACATATTTATATTAGTTAGCTAGACGTACTGTAAGAAAATATTGCATTCGAGGTGACCGGCAAGAACTCATTACGCAGCGAGAACGCAGTATTCGAGAAGATTGTGTTGACTGTGTAGATCGAAGAACCGTCCCATGTATCGCCGACTGGCACAACAATGAGGTTCGAACCATATCCACCAACGCTGATCGTTCCTGTATTTGCTCTGAGATTGCCGTTCGCAAATGTCGCTGTTGTTCCATCATTCGGCGCAACCGAGTAAACAAGTCTTGCGGTTCCATCAAAGGTCGCAATCGTAATTGTTTGGTACGCACTGATAAGAACACTCTGATGTGCCTGAATAATATCGTTTGCATATTGAACAGAAATATAATTTGGATCAAGTTTATATAGTGTAACAATCTGTTGATCGGCTGAAGTAACAGATTCGGTAACTGTTCCACCGACATCAATTTGTGGAACCTGAGAATCTGTAGATGTAACAGATTCGGTAACTGTTCCACCGACATCAATTTGTGGAACCTGAGAATCTGTAGATGTAACAGATTCGGTGACTGTTCCACCAGCTGTGAGTTGGACAACTTCGGAATCAGTTGTCGTAACAGATTCGGTGACTGTTCCTCCAGCAGTAAGCTGAACAACTTCAGAATCGGTTGAAGTAATGGATTCTGCGGTATTAGCGATTCGCGAAGCATATGAAACAACAGTTTCAGTTGCGCTAAACGATTCTGCGCTATTGGCAATTCGTGAGGCATACCCAACAAGTGATGCATTAGCAACTGCAGCTTCTGAAACTTCTACCGCCAAATTAAGCGGAAGAACAACAACAGATGTTGGGAATACGTTTGCGGTCAACGCCATTTCGTATTGACCAAACATCATAGTCCCAGCAGGATGTAGGACTTGTTTGATTACGTTTCTATATTCACTTACTTTTCTATTTGCTTTTAGAACATAAGAATATTCTTGATAATAATAGTTGTCTTGTAGTTTCTTATCCCAACTCAAGAAGCCTCTTGTGCTAATATATTTTCCAGGATTTGTTACAACTGCGCTCACCTTTCCAATAGCTTGGGCATCATAGTGTGTCTGCCTTGTTGTCGATTTAGTCAGTCCGTCGCGATCCAAATAATTATCATCAATATCTGTTTTTGTTTTTGTATTGATAAGAGTTACATTTTCATCCTTTTGGAACGTAGAGCCACCACTAATAATTTCGACCGAAAGAATGCTACCCGGAACTGTATTAGAAACTAAAATTGCATCCGCACCTTGTAGCGCGCCGCTATAACTTGCGCTTGGCAAATTCAAATCGATGATTCTTTGATTTCTAGCAGTCACACCAGGAAGCGTTGTGTAACCAGATCCAGTGTTTAAAATTTTAATTTTACGAATTGCGCCGAGTGTGACATCGGTATAATCAAATGCGCTGAGCAGCGTGCTTTCCATATTTGCCGAAGCAAAAACTGATGTTAAAATTGCAGTATTTTGTCCGAGACCGGAAAATGATCCCGCGCCCGCGCCCGAGCAATTCAATGTAACATTTGCAGCTGGTTGTATTGTTTGTGTAGCAAGATTTGCAGTCGATGTGTTGGCAAGAGCAGTTATAGTTGCACTTAACCCGCTGCCAATTCCGGTGATAGTGAGTGTTGTATTGGCTCCGATTTCGTATCCGGAACCACCATCTACAATCGTAATTGTGGCAGAGTTTGATACACCTGTCGAAATAACTCTTGCGGTTCCTGTTGCGCCGCTCGACTGACCAGTAATTCTTACTGTATCGCCGACGTTATGATAGCCGCCGCCATTAAAAATACTTACATCGACAACAGCGCCAACAGAAGAAAGAACTTCTGCAGAAAGAGTATTAGTTTCATCTTCAATTATTTCGCCTTCTTGAAATTGTCCGCTGACATTTTCAACAACAAAATAGAATGTTTTTATTCCTTGAATCAGAGTAGTATTGACTTCTTGAACTCTTGCAGTCGCGCCGCCAGAACTTGTGATCAGTCGTCCCGAAAAACTTGCAGGGCTTCCAACAAATGGCGGTCCAACGAAAAGTGTAGTTGTCCGTTCCCATCTTCCATCAGACGCACGAAGAATATCGGCTCCTGGATAATAGAAATCGACTTCTGTATCAAAGAGAGCGCGGAACATTAACTTATAAGAATTCTGCGAACCGCGAGCCTTATAGAAATCTTGAATATATTTTGTGAGTAGTCTCTTATCTACTTGAACACGTTCGGGTATATTGACCATAAATTCTTTACGAAATTCTTCAATGAACGCATCTAATGTTCTATCGATATCATTATAATCGTACAAGCTGCGCGTAGCATGAACAGCTCCTGGTCCGTTCGCAGAAGTAGAACGTTCTAGGAATTCGTAATATGCTTTGAGGAACGCAACGAATCGCGGTCCATCTTCACGCATAAACTCAGGAAACTGAGCCTCTACCAGCGAAGATATTTTGGTGTAGATTTCGTCGGATCCAATGATTGCCATTTTAGTACGATGTCAACGTTAATAGATTTGATTCATTGATTGTTTGATTTGTGCCAAGAGTTGTGGCATTAATCCGCGTTTCACGAATACCTGTAGCATCATTTATGACATCGATAACGGTTCCGGAAATCAGCAAAATTTGATTACGAATCGGCTTGATATCATAAGAAACAAGTTTAGCAATAATAGAAAGATCAGTACCATAACTAGAAGCAACAAAATTAATAATGTTGATTGTTCCTGTAGTATAATTCACAGATCCAATAACATCTTCAAGATATACTCTTGTTCGATTTGACAAATAATAAACACGAAGATTACCATAGCCATCATCGTCGAAATAGCAATTTGCGGTTCCTTTATATGTGAAGGAAGAAGAACTAATTGCATAAACGTGCCCATCGTGTGGATGCTCTAAGGAACGATTGAATCTTATAGTGTAATTTTGAGATGATGCTGTTGATGGTCTAAACCGCTTTTCGGCGGACATTGTAGCCTGTGAAGATACAATCGATGAATCCGAAGAATCAATCAGATCAAGGAATCTAGAATATCTAAATGCGCCATCAAATGAATTTAGATTTGTTGTTTCATAGTTAGAAACTTGCGTCGAAATCTTATTTGCAATTTGTGAGGCGGTTAGAGAGGTCGCGTCTTTGTTGTATCGAACCACAATAAATGGGCGCACATACAGATAAGTTGGGTCGACGAACTCAACATCAATAGACTGAATATTATATTGGTCAAGAGTTAGTTGAATCGATCGTTTTTGTGCAGAAGAAACGAGAGTTCCAACCTTTGGCTTTACGCAAGCAAAAACTTTACCATAAACTGGTGGATCATTATCTTCACCGCCCCAAACGCTGGCTTGAGCGATGCTTGTATTTTCGCGGAGGATGATTCTTTCGTAGTCTTTTGCTGTTACTGCGCGATTCTGTGTTTCATAGGAGCGAGGTGCGTTGAAACGAATGTCCTCGATCCCTTCTGGTTCGACTCCGCCAGCAGCGCGTTCTGCAGTGGTAATGGTGTAATCTGTTTCGCCATCAATATTAGCAGTCGAAGTAAATGTTCCTGCACCATTTGGGCGAGTCGCACTACAAACACGATAATCTACAGTTACGACATCACCAGACTCTGGCTTTTGACCAAGGATTCCATCGCCGAAAAGAACTTTGTACCGCTGGTCGCGATCTGGCTCGATAAAGAAGACTTTCGAAGAACTGTTGATTGTATTCAGATCGCTTGCGCGAATATATGTCTGGGCAGCACCCGAAGAAGTAACCCGAACAGCAATGCTTCGCGTATCGACGTTATCGTTCTGAAGAACGAACGCAGTGTTAGTTGAACTATAAACGAAATCGTGCTGCAGCGGAATACCTTCAGTGATTTGAATGTAGTCCATAAATCCATTCGTTGTATTGCCAGAAATCGTATAAGAAGTTGGCGTCACGAACTGATATGCGATACCATTCACCGTCGAAGTGAATGAGGTATTTTTGGGAATAGTCAGAGTTGGCATTACGTCTGTTGCCACAGCTGCGTTGAAGCGGATTCTTACATTGGCTGTTGCGCCTTGAGCAGACCGAGGAAGATACCCAAGTTTCTTTGCGTGTGAGGCGACGTTCTCGTAAAGCTGGGCTGTATCGAGGAACGATTCGTTCACAGCCATGTTTGCATAAAATGCATTGTAATATGTATTGTATGCAAGAAGATCGAGCAGAGTACCGATTGCCGAATCGTCGAAGTTGAAATCGGCGAACTCAGGCTTCGCGGCAATAAAGGATTGGAGATTCGTGCGAATCGTTGGGAAATCCAACCCAGTTACAGAAATTGATGTATTAGCTGCCATTATCGGACTCTCTCAAGAATAAGTGTTGTTTCTACTGGCTCTTTTGCATTTATTGGGCGATATACAACATTGACGCGAAGCGAGTTGCCATCAGGGTCGGCAAAACAAGTCACGCCAAGAAGAACCGCTCGAGGCATATAGTTTGCGAAAGCAACCTCAATATCTTTCTTGACCTGCATTTCGGTCATTGCGGAAATATTTTCGAACAGGCGACGGCGAATATCACAACCAAACAGCGGGCGATATGGGCGTTCATACTTATTAGTCAAGACAAGATTCTTCACACCCTGCTTCACCGCATCGTTATTCTTCTTCAGGATCAGCTTCCCAGTCTGTGGATGTGCGCGCATATTCAGATCGAAGTCCTTATATACGATTGTCTTGGTTGCTGATGCCATACTTTTTTCTCCTTAGACCCTATTTATTTCAAAAAATCCCTTTACTTATTCTAAAAAAGTATTATAATGAGGAATGTTCCGAAGGGTCATATTATATTAATTACCAATAAAAACATTGGAACTTCCAGTTGCAGCATCACCGCAAGTCGCTAAGTCTTCCGCATTACAAACTGCAATTCCACCAATGAACACATTATTAGAACCAGCAATCATGATCGGTGAGTCATGAGGAGGTTCACCATGACCGGCAACGCTATCCCCATCAACAATAATCTTCTCACTGTTCGCAAATACTGTCGATTGACTTGGTATTAAATCACCGCCAGCAGTATCGCTATCTCTACAAACACCAGTCGAAGACATTAGAATCCTCCAAACCCGCCAAGAACCTTACTAAGTGTTTCTGATGCCAGTTTAGCGTCAGTTTGTGTTTTTGGATCAGAAAGTTTTTGATTCATATCTTTTAGCACAGCATCCTTTTCAGCCACGACTTCACTTTGAGCAGCTGCCAATCTACCCGAAACGCCTATCTTAAATTCTTTCGCGTTTGCATTTAATTCGGTCTGAAATGCAGAATCTTTGGAAGAGGCTGGAGCAGGAGAAGACGACATTGCCTTCAACATATCTAGTTTGCTAAGTTCCTTGAGCAAAGCCATAGATTTTTGTGCATCAGCCTGAACATTTGGATCAGAAAGTTGTTTTTTCATATCCGCCTGGACAGATCTAATTTCGCTGCCAGCTTCGCTCAACCCACCGCTTAATGCCGCAGAAGATCCTGATTGGAATTTTGCAAAATCTGCATTGATGTCGCCAGTCCCAAGATTTTTATCTTGTTCTTTTTCCCAGTCATCAGCAGTTCCTCCTCCAGACCAATCTTGTTGCGTTGCTCCAATTTCTTTTGCCTTTTCGTCAATTTGATCCTTCGTTTCCCAATATAAATTATCTACAGCTATTTGGGCTCGAGCAGGATTTTGATTAAATAATGAGCCAAGATCTTTAAATTTACCAACAATATCATTTGAAATCACGCCTATGCCAACAGGAAGTGTTGGTTTTACGACCTCGGGTGCGTCAGGGGCATCCTCGAGATCTAGCGGATCTTCAGATGGTGCTAGAGTTGGCGCAGCCTTTTCGATAACCTTTCCGCCAACACTTTCTAAGTTTGGAATATCTTTATTGAAATTGAAATTCCCAGAACCCATCTTAGAGAACGCGCCTTTAATATCAAAGTCAGGAAATGTCGTGGTCACATCTTTAAGCTGAACAGCAGCAAGCGGATTGAATGAAGAAATGCTTCCCATCAACCCCTTCATCTTATCTTGTAGATTTGGTGCTGGTGGTTTAATTTCTCCAGCAGCTGCACTCAAATTTGTTTTAGTCTCATTTATCAACGAACCAAATCCACCAGCGCCGCTTTTAATTTTATCCGAAATTTGAGATTGCAGCCCTTGCATCTTTCCAAGATTTTCATTTAACCCAGAAGGACCTTTTGGAATCAAAGAAGATAGGCTTCCGGGGTTCGGAAGCGATCCCGTCAAGTCCGACAAAGATACTGAGTTACCAGCAGTTGCAGAATTGAATGATGCTAAATCTGCATTGAAGTCGCCAGTACCTAAGTTCTGATCTTGTTCTGCTTGCCAAGCATCATTTTCATCTCTTGCCATTTCTATCTTCTCTCTACGGATTTAGATCGATTCGAGTTGCGCGAACTTCTTTATTGCCGCCGATTTGTTCTTTATCATTTCCATCTGTATATTTAAGAGAATCACTGAGCACGATTTCCATTTTATCTTTAGCGACTGTTATGTTTTGTTTTCCATTGACATTGATAGACTGATCTTTTGCTACAACTAATGTATCATTTCCAGTAATACGCTCAAGCGCATCTCCATTGATTTGATATGCTCGATTACCGATAACATCTTTTGCTTCGTTCTTCCCAATCTTAGTTAGCATATCTCCATGAACAGTTAGGCAATAATCGCCATCAACTTCTTGAATCAAATTGCCCTTGACGAGAATTCTCGAATCGCCCTGTATGGTGACGCTGCAATTACCTTTGATTAGGACGTTCTTATCTTCGGCGACGATTTCGTAGTCATCCTTAATAATTTTTGTAACGCGAGAACCATCTGGCTGTATTTCGTAAAATGTTCCAGTTCTATGATATTGGTGAATTCTTTCGCAACCGTTCGAATCATCGATTTCAAACGCATGACCTGATTTAGTTTGGACAACATGGTTCGATGGGTATGTTGAATTCTTAAGACCACGTTGTATCGGTTCATTCCAGAGTAATCCATCGCGATCTTCATTATCACCTTTATATTCTGCATAGTTTCTATCGTTTGCTGTCGATAGTTTGAACACAGCAGCTTGCGGAATATCAAAAACAAGATTATCATTCTTATCCTGCGTAATTCTATCATCCGCCCAATTATGATATGCTAGATTCGGCGTGTCTGGTCTATTATTCTGAACGCCATGGAATGAACCAATAATCATTGGCTGCTGCGCCAACTTGCCGTCCATAAAGAAACCAATAACAGAAGAACCAAGAATAAGACCAGTGGGCGATTGTCCGATACCCATATGAGAGGCTGAAGTCACAGGAACCATCACTTGCGCCCAAGGAAGATCCCGTGAAGGAAGAACTTTTTTGTCTGGGGTGTGCCAACCATGACATCTCACGCGCACGCGCCCGATGTTCAGAGGATCAGTGATATCTTCGACAACGCCGAAGAACCAAACGAAATTATTACCGAGCCATTCATCGTCTTTAATCATTATATTTCATCGCCTATTTCTGGTTTCTTTAGATAAGATTCTTTTGATAACGTCATCACTGTATAATACGTTGTTGGCGTGACTTCATGTCTTACTGCTGTGACAAGATATTTACCCGAAGAAAATCTATCAACAAGATCGCTAGATATAGATCTTTTCTGACCAGTTGTTGGTATTTCAATATCTATTGTTAGCCCCGCAGATATTCTAGAATCACCATAGACGACAGCTTGTATCCCACTATTTCTAATTCTACTATTAATACTTGTCGACGCACCAATAAAATTTTGCCGACGACGAAACTGCGTTCTTAAGTTGCTATCTCTATCGGAAACATATGGAATTGTACTCGAAACACGATTCGTTGTGATATATTTTTCTAAAGAATATTTTTGGCTAAGTTCTTCAGAAACAGATGAAGAAAGAAGAGGAAACCCATTATGTTTTGTTTGCGAAAATGAATCAAAGTAAGAATATTTTGAATTAAATAAAGTTTTGCTGATAGGATCGTAGTATTTAACATTTATTCCATATTCTCCATCATTCACGCCGCCAAGAAGATCAAATGAAACAAGTTCGCGCATTGTTAAAATTCTTGCTCCTTCATATTGAAAATCAGAAGGAATTTCGTCGAAGAAAAAATAATATTTTCTGAGCGGTGGTTCAGAAAGCAAACTTTCTAAATGGCGAAATTGATATCCATCATTATTTTGCCAAAAAAAATAACTAGAAGACCCTCTATCATTTGAAGAACACTGAGATTCTTCGGCAATTTGTTTGATTGCAGCAAATGGCGTCATTCTGGAAAATACGTGTTTATGCAACCCTTCGGTTTCATCTTTACCAAATAAATCAGCATTCATATATTCTCGTAAAATTTTTTCGATCATATCTGAATATTTCATATTCGACATTGATCGATCGACTTGTTCATAGCGCGTTTTAATCATATCATTAGTTGTGCAGAGTAATCTATAAAGTTCTATATCGTTTGATTCTTTTTTTCTATCAGAAATCTTATAGACTCTAAGTGGATTAGCAATGTCGACATCTACACTGTTAAAAGGATCTGTGAAATTATAAGCCAGTCTTTCTCCGCCAACAATCGGAAGATAATTTTTAATTCCAGATCCATCAGCAATTACAACTTGGAGAGAAACTGAAGTATTCAGTATGCTTTCATAATAACTCAACTCGGTATATGTGTTGCGTAAATCTTGGACACGACTACCATCCACACTAGCAATCGCCAATTCATTTACAGTACCAGTTCCGAGTTTTTGTTCAAGTTTTTCCATTATTCAAATAATTTTCTATAAGTTCTAACAAGTTCGTTAATAAACCCTTCATCAAGAATCTTGATATTTCTTCTCGATTCATTTAGATTATCTTCGTGGGTGTACTGATCTATTTGTCTGCGCGAATTTGCAGCAGTGATATCATATGTTGACTTATCTACAGTTACATATCTTGCAGGAATCGCAACTTGTTCGCCGTAATCGTTGTAATATGTAGAAGCAGCATATATGCGTTTTTCATAACGATTTACTTGCGCTTGCGCGGATGCGATGCTTCCATATCTTTGGGTAATGTAGCTTTCGAACTCATACGTGCTTTTTGGCCACTCAAAATATGGGTCAAAAATCTGATTGTACATCATGATGACCCAATCTAGCCTTGAATCACCATAATACTTTTCTGCGATGATATCTGGGCGCTCGCCGTCTTTAACCACATAATCATAGTAAATAAGGTTTGGGTCGCCGACGATCTGTTTTAATACCAATCTAACACTAATATCAGTTGCAATAAAAGATTTCGCCGAACGCAAAGCACTACCAACTCCAGAGCTTGCAGGAACTGGCGGGACATATAGGACTTCTGGAAATTTATTGAAATAGAAAGACATTTATCTATTATCCTATGCGCTTGGATATGTATTCATGAATTCAAATTCACTTTCGGCTGTATCTCTAGTAAAGAGTTCAATTTCTTGGAACGTCATATTAATATCTACTTCTACAGGTGCAATTGTCGTATCATCTCTAATATATGCAGGATATCCAAGAGGATGATAGTTGACCGTAAATGATTTCAATACCGATGGCTGTATTTCAAACAAGAATTCTCTGTTTCGAAATGCTATTTCAAATATTTCTGGATAATCCATATATGTGCGATAACCCGTTCTTCCAAAATTCGGGAGCATGTATTTCTTAAAATTATAAATCAAATCGCGTATAGCATAAGATTCTTCTCTATTTTTTGGAGAAAGTCTATACTGAAATTGATGTTCTCGAAAATTGACACCAGAAAATAACACAATTCTATGCGGATTTTTAGCAACGCCCACTTCAGCTGCTATTGCTTTGATTGCTGTTCGATTTATTCCTTCAAGAGCACCCTGTAAAGTCGCCATGGTAGTACCACCTAGCGATTTTAATGCATTTTCTGCACCAGTTAGTGTTGGTGTATCGGTTTGTTTTGCTGTTTGCGTTGTTCCAGTTTCTAATTCACCAAGAGACTTCATCAATTCCTGTTTATTTCTTTGTTCTTCCGACAATGACTGTGGGCTCGCGATTCCTCCAGCAAGTCCAGTCGCAAATCTTCCAATTTGATCAAGTTCTTCGTTTTGATAATCTGCACTATATCCTGTAGATAGATTTGCTGGCATCGGCAAAAAGATGCTATGTAAAATTGTTTTCAAATATTCTTCGCCGCGCAATGCAGCTGTGATCGTTCCCTTTTCCCTTTTCATGATATTGAAAACAATGAAATGACCAAAAGTCTGTAAATTTTTTGGAAATGTAGTGGAATTTCCTGCAGAAGTTTCTTCATTATTTTCTGATTCTAATCTTGCTAACGGGTTTAATTTGGAAATAGATCTTGCAACCATTTTTTCTTCCTAAACTAAATAAAAAGGATTCTGGCTATTTATACTGTATTTCTATGGCATACAAAGGCAAATTCAGACCTTCTAACCCAAAAAAGTATATGGGCAACCCAACGAACATTATCTATCGTTCGAGTTGGGAACAACGGGTCATGAACTATTTCGATAAGAATGAAAACATCATATCTTGGGCAAGTGAAGAGTTTTCTATACCATATAAGTCCCCAATCGATGGACGATGGCATAGGTATTACCCAGATTTTATTGTAAAACATAAAGATAAAGATGGCTCGGTCAAGGTTAGAGTCATAGAAGTAAAGCCGAAAAAACAGTGCGAACCACCGAAAAAGCGCAGCAGAATTACCAAAAGTTACATTCAAGAAGTTGCGACATACGGAATAAATAGTGCAAAGTGGGAAGCAGCTAAAGAGTTCTGCTCCGATAGACAATGGGAATTTTTGATTGTCACCGAACAAGAATTAGGAATCTAATTTGGTCGCATATGTATTTGACAAGATCCTTCAGGCTGGTGAAGCACAAGGATTTACAAAAACTCAACAGGCGACGCAGTGGTATAGAACCGCCGCGCAGAGAACTACAGTCAACCCTCAAACGCTGATTCGTAGCGACCGCGCACGGTTTCGGATTTATCCAACTTTTGGCGAGATGTATATTTTCAATTATGATCCAAAGTTCAAAGAAACTCTACCATATTATGATAGGTTCCCTTTGGTATTTCCGTTCGAAGCCTCGAGAAAGCGCGGTCGCCCACAGGGTGACGGGTTCTATGGAATAAATTTACACTATCTTCCGCTTCGCCTTCGCGCTCGCCTGATGGATGGATTGTATCAATATGTCAGCGAAACGGATGATCAAAAAAGAATAGAAATGAATTATCGAATGTTGAATCAAGTTTCGAAACTGAGATTCTTCAAGCCATGCGTAAAGCATTATCTTTTTGACCATGTTCGCTCTAAGTTTTTCTTTGTCGACCCAAAAGAATGGGATATCGCACTATTTCTACCACTAGAAAGATTCGCCAAGGCATCGAAGTCTGTTGTTTGGCGGGAAAGTATTTCGAGGATCTAATATGTCAATTATTCAAGGTATCCTAGATAAAGCATTAGGGTTGGGTAATACGACCGCTTCGTCGCCAGCATTTGACACTAATGCGTTTTCTTCGGAACTTTCTAAACATGGCGTTGCAAAATCACATAATTTTGCTGTAACCATCACGCCGCCAGATATACTGTCGCCAGCTATAAAAGCTGTAAATGGTTGGTTGCCGCTCAGAATAGAATCAATAAGCATGCCTTCCAGAAGCCTGATGACAACCGAACAAAGGTATCATGGTCCAATTCGCTATATGCCATACAGCATCATATATTCTCCCGTCAACATTACAGTTGTGCTAAGTGAAAATATGATTGAGCGCGATTTCTTTATGGCATGGCAAGATGCAGCAATTTCTGCGTTTGGCAAAGGCGAAAGCAGAAGTTATAATAGAAGCACAGAATCGGGAATTTATGATTCAAACTATTATGATGATGCAGTTGGGACATTGATCATAGATCAGTTTCCAGATCATGCTGAACAAGAAACTGGTGCATTTTCTACTGCGCTCGGCGTTGCGCAAGCAATCGGAATTGATCCAACTCCAATTGTCCGACCATTAGGATTTGATCTTGGGTTGATCCCAAAGGCGAAGCCACCAAAGCCAGGAGTTTCAATTCGTCTAAATGAATGTTTTCCAAGAACAGTAAACGAAGTTCAGATGGGTTGGGGAAATGACGAACTGGCAAAACTGAGTATTGAAATGATTTACTTTGATATAAGCGAAAAATACAATAAAATTGATACTGGCGCTGGCAATGAAATCGTAGATCTAGTCAGAAAAGGCATAAAGGCAATTAAAGAAATAAAACCAATTGTGTCTGGCGTAAGAGACGGAACGCTATTACGAAACATAAAGTCTGGCGCAGGTTCACAACTTGGAAATGTTAAGAGTAATATTAAAATATTCTAATGATTGAAGGAGAATACTATGGCTTTACCTAAACTGACTGCAGTAAAATTTGCAACAAATTTGCCATCTAATGGGAAAAAAATTGAATTTAGACCATTTTTAGTAAAGGAAGAAAAGGCGCTTCTTGTTGCAATGGAAGCAGAAGACATGAATCAGATGATGATGTCACTAAGGGATATTGTTAATTCTTGTGTCGAAGAACCAAATTTTGATGTTGGAAAAATTCCATTTTTTGATGCCGAATATTTGTTTTTACAATTAAGATCAAAATCTATTGGTGAAATTTCTACACTTCAGTATAGACACACGAATGGTGTTAATTATAAGGGCGAACAATGCAACACCGCAACAGACATTAACATCAAATTGGATGAGATTAAGGCGGAAAATTTAGAAGAACATACTGATACAATAAAGCTGACCGATCAATTAAGTGTGAAGATGAGATATCCCAGCATTATTGAAATTGCTAAGATTGAATCTGAGAAACAAGAAATCGATATGGTAGCAGCTTCTATTGATTATGCATTCGATGCTAATCAAACATATGAAGCAGATACGCCAGAGCAAAAAGTAGAATTCGTAGAGTCTATGACAGCACAACAACTACAAAAGATTTCTAAATTTTTTGATACAATGCCTAGAATTCGTCATACAGTTAAATACAAGTGCAAAGGTTGTGGGCAAGAAGATACAGTCACCCTTGAAGGATTGGCGGATTTTTTCTAATAGCCCTCTCTCATAATACTCTGGCAAATTATTATCAAATGAATTTTTCACTTATGCAGTTTCACAAATATAGTTTGACAGAAATTGAAAATATGATGCCTTGGGAGAGGGAACTTTATGTGAATATGTTAGTCGATTACTTAAAGAAAGAAAAAGATGGCTAGTTTAACAGAAGCAGCGAAAACTTATTTCAATCCAGAAGAAAAGAATTCTGGAAAGGAAAGAGTTTTATCTGAAAAAGTATTTTCCTCTTTTTCTGTAAGAGTGTTTTCTTTTTTTGATAAGTTGCAAAAAAATGAAGAAAGAATAGACGAAGTTTCAAAAAAAATAGCGGCGCTAAGATCTAGATTAAAACCAGGCGAACCAACACCAGTTTCCGATTTGGGTATCAGTGAAGAAGACAGCAAAAAGGGCGATGGGTTTTTTTCAAATCTATTGGGGGATCTCTTAAAGTGGAGATTAGGAATCTCAGCATTTCTAAAGGGTCTAAGATATTTAAGAAAATTCATGCCAAATTGGATGAAAAAGCTATACAGTAAATTTAGAAGATATTATCTAAAAGCAAGAAAGTATTTTAAGAATCTTGCAAGCAAATTCAAGAAATCGATAGCGAATATCAAATCTAAATTATCTTCATTAAAAAAATCATTACAAAATATTGGAAAAAGTTTTAAGAATGTTATATCAAAAATTGGCCAATCGATTAAAGACTTTGGATCAAAACTTACACAAAGCGCGAGTAAATTAAAGGGCGCAGCTAAAAATTTATTATCTGGCTTGGGCAAAAACTTTGCTAAACTTCCAATCAAGGGTGTGATTGGCGGTTTGGCGAGCGGATTTGTTTTTGGGTTGGCGTTTCAAGGGCTGATGGAAGCAGCAAAATTGACTGGCGAAAGAAGAAAGCGAGTCAAAGAAGGCAAAATGACCAAAGAAGATGTTCAAGCAATTAAGCGAGAACAACGGGCTGGTGGATCCCACGCTGCATCTGATGCGCTAGGTAGAAAGGCTCCGCGTGTAGTAGATCTTATAATGAAGTTGACCAGAAGAGAACCACCAACATATACGTTTGAGGGATTTGGTCCTAATGGAAAACGGCGAAACGAAATTGTTAAGGGGCAGAAGGGAAATATTATTACGCTTGTTGATGGCAGAAAAATAGACACAGTAAAACAAGATTTCGTAAGAGAAGATGCAGGCTCACCAGAAAAACAATCTTCAAAAGCAAGAGAGCCAAAGTGGACCGAGATATCAAAAAAAGATTTGGCGCGCTGGGATGAACAAGACAAAAAAGAAAAAGAAAGGCGGAAAACAACTGGTGCAACCTTTACATATAAGGACAAAGATGGAAATGAGGTTACGAAGTATGAAGTCCAACCTAGTCCAAAAGAAGCTGATCTCAAATTAAAGGAAATAAGTCCAAACGTCTATGAATCTGCAGATGGAAAAACAAAAATAGTGTACCAAGGTATTATAAAAAATAACACGCATGTGGCGGTAGCAGGATAAAATGGCAAATCTTAAATCGGCAGCAAAAATGCTTGGCGGCAAATCTGATATTTTTGATAAGGTCGGAAATGCACTTGCAACTGCTAAAAAATATGGTTCAGATGAAGGTATTGCTGCCACAGTGATCGCTGGCATTCACGACAAATTTTCTGGCAGTTCCAATAAATCTGGTTCTTCTGGAAAATCTAGGTCATCGGCACCTTCTGGCACTCCATCTAGAGGAACATCTGGTGGTTCTAATTTTCTCCGCGAATCAACATTTAATGCATTTCAGGGTGC
>Ga0222714_10003863_pt1 | contig 15000 bp, 5 predicted proteins | sample C33_3DmetaG_FD_165048 | JGI IMG/M metagenome (GOLD analysis project Ga0222714, IMG submission 165048) | Estuarine water microbial communities from San Francisco Bay, California, United States - C33_3D | ecosystem: Environmental > Aquatic > Marine > Unclassified | place: USA: California... | reverse complement strand
GGTAACAATATGTTCTCATATGCAAGTAATAACTATACACTTGAGATTGGTGCTAACACATATATTCATTCTAACGGGCAATACAATGTGTTTTCAAATAACGACATTGCCATGGAAGGTACACGAATAGACTTAAATACTGATGGGGCTGTAGAACTTGATCCTGGATACTCAGCATATTTTGCAGGAGAGTTAACTGCTTATGCAAAACCATCTGGTAAAAAAGCAGTTCTGAGACCTCAAATGGCAGATCCACCTGATAGGATGCTTGTTACTCCCGTTTCATTTACTGACAGTGGATATCCAACATTTTTAGATACCTCAGAAGTCAGCGGAGAGGATGTACAATAAATGTTTAAAGTTTCTGGACTATTATCACAGGCAATAAAACTTGCTACAAAAGAAGAAAAATTAAAACAATCTGAGGTAGCAAGTGAAGTAGATTCTTTTTCTGAAATTGATCCAAAGAGAGCGTTTTCTCTTGCTGAAATGTCTTCTCTTATCAAATCAATGTCAACTACTATCAGTAATCTTCCTGCTAGTAGTTCAAGCCCTCAATTAACCACATTGTCAACAGAACTTAAAACAGCCACTCCTGAGAGAATGTCTGAAATATTATCGTTCTCTAATGTTGATCCAGCAGGATTCAAAGCAAGTGAATTTCCCTTAGACATTGAAACTCTTTCTGGATTGGGTGGATCAGTCAAGGGTCTTAACAACATTGCAGCGGGTGGTTGTGATGCAGTTAAAAACGCTTTGAGTTCTTCAACAAGTTTGTCTGATTTATCTGTCAGCACACTTGATTTAAATTCATTGGGTAAAAGTATTACGACAACGATTAAGGGAGCAGGATCTGCCGCTAAGGCATTAGCAGCAGAAGCAGCGGCTCCGCTTTCAAGTGTTGCCTCTGGACTAGCCACTACTCTTGGAGGAACTCCTACTAAGTTTTCGCTAACTGGATCTGATATAGAATCGACTTTGAAACAAATGGGCTCAAACGCAGAGGCTTCTGTAAGTAATTTATCTGGTGGTATTAAAGATATAGCAAAGACGATACCACCTGGATTCAAAGCGTTACAAGACTTATCGTCGGTAACTGAACAGTGTTCTAAAGATATCGCTGATACTGCTAAAGTTAAAGCGGCAGGTATAAGTAAACAGATACACGCAATAGATAATAAGGTTGACGTTAATCCTAATAATTTACTTAGCATAAAAAAGTTTTTAAAGACTAAAACTGACAGTCTTAATTCTTATGCTAATGATATGAATAATAAAATAAAACAAGCTAATACAGTTGGAACAGCAAAAGTAGCAGCACAAAATAATCCAGAAGCTGCTCCAAAAGCACTTGAGTCTGTGGTTACAAATCTTGTAGGAAAAATGAATAAAAAAGACGATGCTAAGTTTAAAAGCGTAGTATCTAAGTCTGAAGATGCAGCAAAAAAAGCAGCGCCAATTATAAAAGATATACAAACAAAAAATGCGTCAGTTGAAGCTCAATCTCTTTCTGCTGGTAGACAACACGCCGATAAACCGGCTGTAATTGCAGCAGCTAAAAAACACAATGAACAACAAAGACTTTATACAATGGACGATTTTGCTAAATTGTTTATTAATGCTGGATTTGATGCTTATTCATATGATCAATTAGATTGGATTAAACAGGGCATAAGAATCATCAACAAAATGCCTTTATCAAATATGCGTAAGCTGGCATTTGAATCATTAAAAATGAATCTTAAAACGCTTAATTATACTGAAGCATCAGCTCCGTTCTGGTATGGGTTACTTTATTACCCGATCTATATTCATCCTGATTACGACAAACAAACGTTTTTATTGAGTCAAGAAAAACTACCTCCTGAAAAACGTATGCAATGGGGAAGTCAATGGATCCATTATGGTGTTGGATTCTATTTTAGAGTGGTAGAATTTAATTTAACTGTATATAATTTTGCACCAAATTCGAGACGAGCCCTTGGTTTTAAAGATGCTGTAGCGATTGTGCCAATGACAAACGAAAACAAAGTAAGTCAACGATTTAAAGAAATAGAAATTTTATATGCTGGATATAAGAAAAATGTAGAACTGGCTGGTGGAGCACAAGAATACGCCACTCTTTTTCCTGATGCTCCACTTCTGTTACCACCAGAAACTTGGCTAGCATATAAAGGATATGCTGTTAATGGTGGAATTGCTCAAAAATTGGGAGCATATGGACTAAGTACTACATTCGGAGGAGAAGGATCGTATTGGGTAAAACCGACAGTGTTGAAAGGTGTTAAAGCATCACAATTTGTAAATAAAAATGGTAATCTGAATTATGATGCTGTAAATGAATTAATTGGTTCAACAACTGTATAAATAAAAATAAATTCGGAGATTGCTTGTCATGGCAACACCATTAACACAAAGAGTTGTATATTCAGACTTCTTTACTGATTTCGATAAACACCCGATTCGAAATACACTCTTACGTAAGACAAACGTTGATGCTGTAAAGCAATCGCTTCGAAATCTTTTGTTGACAGATAGAGGTGAAAGACTCTTTCAGCCAAAACTTGGTGGTCATATTCGTGGTATGTTGTTTGAGAATATCACTGCTCAAACATTTATCACAATGCAAGAACATATCAAAGACGTAATCGAAGCGCACGAACCAAGGGCTGACGTAATCGATGTGGTAGTTGCACAAACATTCAATGACCATGAGATACAAGTTACAATCGTCTTTCGTGTCGTCAACGTACAAGAACCAGTTACACTAGAATTACTTTTAGAAAGAGTGAGATAAAATGGCAGGAACTATTATCTCTGAACTTGATTTTAATCAAATCAAGAGTCAATTAAAAACATTCCTTCAAGGACAAGCTCAGTTCGCTGACTATGACTATGATGGGTCAAATATGTCAGTGCTCCTTGATATTCTGGCATACAATACATTTCAGAATAGTTTCTATACAAACATGGCACTCGGTGAAATGTTTCTTGACTCAGCACAGTTAAGGTCTTCGATTGTTTCTCATGCAAAAGAACTTAACTATCTACCACGTTCATATCGTGCTTCGACTGCTAAAGTAACTCTTTCGTTTACTCCTGGCGATACTCCTGCATTTATTACAGTTCCAAAATATACTAAATTTACGACAAGCGTAGATGGTGTTTCATATACATTCAGCACAGACGAAGTGTATACAGTAACTGCTCGTAACAACACATATTCTTTGGCTGATGTGCTTATCTATGAAGGTAGAATTGAAAAAGAATATTTTGATGTTACTGCTTCTACAAAATACATCCTTTCAAATAAAAGAATTGACACAAACAGTATTGTCGTAAATGTGTATGCGTCTTCTGCGGCAAGTGCTGAAAAAACTTCATACACATTTAAACCAAATTTGTTTAATGTTGGGTCGACGGATAAAGTGTTTTATTTACATCCAGCGGAGCAAGAACGTTATGAAATTGAATTTGGTAATGGAGTATTTGGTAGAGAACCTCTGATAGGCGAAGTTGTAGAAGTTATCTATCGCATTGCAACAGGTGAAGAACCAAATGGTGCTGTAACTTTTACAGCAACAGGAAACATAAGTGGTTATCCAGCAACAGTCACGACACAATCATTTGCTGAAGGTGGTGCAGTACAAGAGTCTCTTGACTCTATAAAATTCTATGCTCCTAAATCAATTCAAGTTCAAGACAGAGCAGTAACAGAATCTGATTATGTAAATCTAATGAAAAGCAACTTCTCCGAAATTCAATCTATTTCAGTTTTTGGAGGCGAAGAACTTGATCCTCCGAGATATGGTAAAGTGTTTGTCTCTATTGATACAACACAAGGCGATGGAGTTTCAGAGGCGCTTAAAGAAGTTTATAAAAGATTTTTATTAGAGCGAAGCCCATTGACTGTATATCCAGAAGTTGTATCAGCCGATTTCTTATATGCCGAGTTGATATCAACCGTTTATTTTAATAACAATGTTTCTGATGCCACTCCTGGAGAGATTGAAAGCGTCGTCAGAAATGCCATACAGTCATATAACACAACGTATTTAAATGATTTCAATAAAAATTTAAGAGTATCAAGAATTTCAAGAGCAATTGATGATAGCCATATTGCTATTGTTGCGAATGATACTGAAGTAAGAATGATTGCTGACTTTGTGCCGACACTTGGTTTAGCATCAACTATAACGGTTAATTTTAAAAATCGTTTAATTATTGATCATCCATTGACATTAGGAGAAGATCCAAATGTTCATAAACCTGCTGTTAGAACGTCTTCATTTACTTATGATGGTAAGACTGCTTACATTCAAGACAATGGTCGTGGAACATTACAAATCTTAACAAACACCGTTACCGGATTTACAATTCTAAATGAAAATATTGGCACAGTTAATTATGTTACTGGTAGAGTAAGCATTAGCGGTCTCAATGTTTCAGCGTTCTCTGGTAATGCAATTAAAATATATGGTAGACTTGAAGGTCAAGACATCGTTGGTCCAAAAGACAGAGTGCTCTCAATCAGAGACATAGACGTTGAAGTTAATGTAAGAGTTGCGACGAAATAATGCATAATCTATCTCAGACAATATCCGAATACATCGAACAACAATTTCCTGCCGTCTATCGTGAAGATGGACCAAATCTGGTTGCTTTTGTAAAAGCATACTATGAGTTTCTTGAGAATACATCTACTTCTCCGACTACACTCAGTCGTTCGATGTTTCAAAATCGTGATATTGATGAGACATTAGAAAGTTTTGTAGTACACTTTAAAGAGAAATATCTCAATCAATTCCCATATGCGAAGTCTGTAGATAATCGTTTTGCTATCAAACACATCATGGACTTCTATCGATCAAAAGGTTCTCCGTTATCAGTAGAACTTTTAATTCGTATGCTGTTTAATGAAGAAGCAACAGTTTATTTCCCAACTGTAGATATTTTAAAACCGTCTGATAGTAAATGGAACATACCTCGATACATTGAGATTACAAGATCAGCAAGATCGAAAAGTTTTCTTGGTAAACAAATTACAGGCAATCGCTCTTTGGCAAAAGCGTTTGTGGAATCTTTAGTGACAAAACGAGTTGCTGGCAAGTATATTGACATTATGTTTTTGAGTAATCTTCAAGGCTCGTTTGTAACAAACGAATATGTCAGTGAAAACGGTAACATTATAGATGCCCCATTGATTATAGGATCTTTAACAAATTTAACTGTTGTTAATGGTGGTAGTAATAATGCTATAGGTGACTTTTTTGATGTTACACATGAAAGTGGCAGGCAAGCAAAAGCAAAAGTAACATCTATCGAAAGTGCTACTGGACGAGTTAACTTTGATCTTGTGTTTGGCGGAAATGGTTATACAATTAATGATCTTACTGATGGTAACACATTGAATGATTATACGTCCGTTTATGTTGCAACAAACATGATTCGTCTTGACAATTCAAATACATCAAATCAATTTATTCCTTACGAAGCCGTTGTTCAAGAAAAAGAAATCGTTAGTCTTTTATCTGCCGCTGATATCAATACACAGTGGCTTACATTAGATCAAGCAAACAACTATGTTCTTGGCGTAAGCGATGTATCAGTTCAAAACCACACTGGTGACAATAGCACAGTTGATTTTGCAAGACCTGCTGCTTCTGTAGCAAATAGCGTAGTTGTTACTGTAAATGATGTTGTCGTTACGAATTACACTTCTAACTCTACTAGTATTACTTTTACTACCGCTCCAGCATTAAGTGCTGATATTAATATTTTTGAATATAACTTACAAGGAAACGCTGCACTTATATCTGTTACCAACGCTTCAAGCATAAGTCAAGCATCTAACGGCACAATATCATTTACTAATGAAACAGCTAATGAAGCTAGTAGTACTAGCAGTGTTGTCAACCTTGGTATTGTTTCTGGTTCTTTTGCCAATCAAACATCAATAGATTTTGCTAACAATGCTTCACTGATTGTCAATGAAGTATTGGAAGAGGGATCGACGATTGTTATTGGAGTTGATGACGCTGATAACTGGACAGGTGAAATAGGATCTAAAGTTGAAATGAGATTCTTTGATGATCCTACAGGATCTGGAAACACCGCTTTGAATCAACTTGTCGAATATGCTTATGGCTATTTAACAGCAGCAAACACAACAGGCGATACTATAACACTTTATCCAGCTTGGGGCAACTTCTCAGTATCTAATACAGTTGCCATATATGCTAATACAAGTTCAAATACGACTCCTACTGTAGACTCTACTATATCTTCTGTTGAGATAACTATTCCTGGCGCCGTTGGTATTGTATCAGCAGAGACGGATGCTAATACATGGATTGTTAAAACTGTATATGGCACATTTACTCCCGGCGAACAAGCAAGAGGTGTTCTTAGTCAATCTGAAGAAACAATATCTGCAACCACATTGACTGGCGCTACAGATGTTTGGCTCAACGGAGATCCCACTGCAAATGGTGTCATTAGTCTTATTGCTAACAATACAGCAAGAGGATTTGTTGTAGGTCAAAATACATCGTGGGTTGGCATATATTCTCAAGCAAGAGATTTCGAATATGTAGAAGGATTGGACTTAACAATTAAAACAGTTCGTGAAGAGCGTGTTGACTATAGTGTGCTTGAACCAAATATCAATGAAGTTGTGCTTGAATTGAGCAGAGGTCAAAATGCGACATTTCAACCTGGCTCACCTCTTGAAAATCCTGAGACCGTTTCTTTGAACACAGATATATTTTCTAATCTAAACTATAGAGGACAAAATATATTACAGACTGTGGTAGGCACCGCTGCTAACTCTGGTGTTGGATTTGTAAATTCGATGTCTGCAACTGTTGCTGGTACAGGTTATAGTGTGGGACAAGATATTTTATTTGAAGGCGGTGGCTATGGTGATGGATCACCACTTGTACAAGCATTTGCAGAAATAACAGCGGTAGACGGTTCCGGCGGTATTACTGAGATTACTGTTGTTAATCCTGGTCATGGATATTGGACAACACCAACATTTACATTACCAGACAATGGTGGTGGTACAGATGCGACTGTTACATTGAATATGGATTTTGGATATGGATTTCCTAAAAATGTAAATGGTGATGCAACTACACAATTTCAAAATATGTTTAACTATGATAACTTCACTATTGGTAGAATAGCATCTTTAACAAGAATTAACGTCGGTTCTAACTATAATATTGGACCATTTGTTTCTGTGCTTAATCCATATATTGCAGCATATAATAGACAAGATTATTCTCTCCTTGTCAATATGTCCAGTGGTCAAAGATTTACGATAGGAGATATTATTTCTCAAGGCGGTGATTCTAAAGGTGAAGTTGTTGCACAAAATTTAGATGAAAGCGGCGTCGGCATAGTTACTTTAAGAAGAACATCCTTTAACGTTGTGTGGACTGTGAACGACACAATAAGTGGTTCAAGTGGAGCAACTGCAACACTTCTCGCATATGAAACGATAAAAGCATCTAGAGTTATGGGCGATAATGCAACGATTAATGCTGAAGTTGTTGTTGCTGATGGTGTTGCTACTGGCTTAGAAATAACGAATTCAGGATATGGTTATGAAGATAACAAACGAGCAACTCTTTCAAGAAGCGCAAACCCGGTAATTATAACAGCCACAACATCAATTGAAACTCAAGGTCTCGGTGAAGGATATTGGTCTACGGTAACGTCACACTTGAGCGATGTTGCCAAAATACATGATAACAAATACTATCAAGAATTTTCATATGATATTCAAACTGGCGTTTCAATTGATAAATATAGAGATATTGTTAAGAGCGTAGTTCATACTGCGGGTACTGAACTATTTGGCACTGTTATCAAAAATTCGAATATAAATATTACTGTCGCCGCTGCTCCTTCGACCAGCGATTCTGTGGAAACCTCATAAAGTAAGAAGAAGATGGGCAAACTAGTTACAGACAATTTCAAAACTCACATAGCAGCACAGTTTGTTGAATCTGTATCAGAGTTCGACAACACAAACTATTACGTTTTTGCTGGTAAAAGTCTGCCTTTTGCCGACGACACTACACCGCCAAATCCAAACACTGGTTTGATTGATGTTTTTAATACCACATGGGATGATATAATCTTTGGTAAAAAGGTGACTTCTTCAGATATTAAACATATGATTAAAAGAATCAATTGGGAAAGCGGTACAGTATATGCTCAATATGATCCTAAAACTCAGAATCCTTCAGATTTAACAATCAATAACTTTTATGTAGTTACCTCACAGGCAGACCAATATCATGTATTTAAATGCTTGAATAATAACAGAGGCGCTAAGTCAACGTCTCAGCCTTTGTTTGGTGCTGGTGGAACTACAGCCGATGATGAATTTTATCAGACAAGTGATGGTTACATTTGGAAATATATGTACACAATCAGTTCATCAGAGTGGAGCAAGTTTGCTACAAATGATTATGTGCCTGTAATACCAAATGCTAATGTAACAGCAAATGCAATCAACGGCGCTATTGAATCAATAAACATTATAGGGGCTGGTAGAAACTATAATGCTTATGCTACTGGTAAATTTAAAGAAATTTCTGTTGCTGGTGATAGCACTATTCATTCTATTGAAACTGGTGTTTACACGTTAACAGTAGCCAACTCAGCACAATTTGCTGTTGGTAGTGTAACGTTTAGAACGTCTGCTAATGCTGAGATTGCCGCTGTTAATGGTATACCGGCAGGAGCTACAATCACTTCAATAAACACAGATTCAGATACAATAAGTTTAATTAACGTAAGAAGTGTCAATCTTGAAATCAATATGAAAGTCTATCAGCAAAGCAATGGTGATGCTATAGACGACATTTCAGGTATTCTAATACAAGGCGACAAGGTTTCTGAAATAACGGATTTCTATAAAGATAGTTCTATATACATTCGTTCAGGTTCTGGCGCTGGTCAAGTTCGAACTATTTCTGAATATGTTGTTACAGGTCAAGAGAGGCGTGTCGTTTTATCATCTGCTTTCACAACGACTCCCGATCTCAGTTCAACTTGGGAAATTGGACCAAAGGTTACAATCAATGGCGACGGCACTGGAGCATCTGCCATTGCAACAGTTAATAGTACCGCAAACTCAATATCAACTGTTGAAGTTGTAAATCGTGGTTCTGGATATACGTTTGCTGAAGTCAGAATTACAGGCGCAGGCGATAGTCAGGTAGTTGCTAATACATCAGTTCTTCTTGGACCTCCTGGTGGTCATGGTTCGGATGTTATTAACGAACTCTATGCGAATAAAGTTGGTGTGTCAGTAACGTTTTCCAATACTGAAAGCAATACTATTTCTACATCAAATGATTATCGTAAAATAGGATTGATTAAAGATCCGTTATGGGCAAATGTGAATATCACTTTGAACAGTGGAGAAAATCCTGCATTGTTCACTGTAGGTGAAACCGTAATTCAGTATTCACCACAATCCGCTAATACATTATTGCAAAGTTTTGTTTACGACATCGGTCGATATCAAACAATCACAGCCAACGTTGACATTTTAGCAAATAGCTCTGTTAATACCTGGGATGTTGGAACAACAGTCACATCAGAAGATAAAATTGGCACAATCATTGCGTATGACAATGCCGCTAATACATTCAACGTTAGATTATCAACGACAAGCGCCGCATTCTCAAATAGTGATGTGATTAGTAATAGCACAGTAACGAGAGAAATTGTGTCAATTAGTTCTGAAGAACCACCAACAGTTGAAACTGCTGATGGTCACGGTTTAGCAAATGGTACAGCAATTGCATTTCATAATTTAGATGGTACTGCACTTGTTGCCAACACAGAACAAATATTCTATGCTAAAACGACTGGCAATGCAAATACATTTACTGTTTGGGTAGACTCCGGACTCTCTACTGCGTTCGACAACTCAGCGAATAGTGCGGCAACAACAGGATATGTTACTACAACAGTTGGTGGAGCAAAAAGCGATCTTGCTAACGTTTTAACGGCTGAGTATACGTTTACAGGAAACAATGTCGCTATTAGCGGTTTAGATAATAACGGAAATAATTTTGGTTATAATGCAGATTTGGTCAGTGCTATTGCAAAATTAGATAGCAATGTAATTGATGCCACTTATACTGCTAATACATTTACAATTACAAATACAACTTTAGACACTGCCGATAGAGTTAATGTTGAGTTATATACCGCTTTAGAATCGATTTTAGAAGAAAGTTTTGTTACGAGTTCACGAGGAAAAGTTACGAATCGTGGTGGCGGGCAAATTAGATTGACAAATGTTGATGGTCCATTCTCTACTGGTCAACAAATAAAAGGATTGACTTCTGGTACTATAGCAACAGTTGCAAGCGTTGACAATACATTAAACGTATTTTCACAGTTGACCGAATTGTCTGTTCAAATTACAGATAACAGTAGTGATTTAGGTGTAGGTGTTTCTGGTACTGGTTTCGCATTAGACGAACGAGTTGTTCAGAGCCAACCAAGTACAGGTCCTGTTGTCATTGATAATGCGAATTATGCTAGTGGATATGTACATGCTGTATCGAATACTATTACTCGATTTGTTAGTGCAGTATCGACGGACTCAGAAGCAATTATTACTACAAATATTGCTCATGGATTCTCAAACGGTCAAGTTGTCTCATTCGAAAGTTTAAATGGATCAGTTTTGTCAAACACAGAGCCTTTGTATTATGTGACGACTACCGCTACAGATACACAATTTAAAGTGACTTACGGACCAACGTATGCTGGAAGTCAAAATGTGAATAATAGTGGTAACACAACAGCAAATAGTGGCGTTGCAATTAGTTCTGGCGTTGGGCTAACTGGTACAGGAGCACTCAGAACAATCTATCTAAATAATGTAACAGGTGTATTTAATGAGTCTGAAGAAATTAAAACAATTACTGTCGGCGGTGATGTGGCAAAAGCTAATATCACAAGTAGAATTGATGCTGATTTAGTTGATAATACAGGTGAGATAATATACATAGAAACAATACGTCCAGTTCAACGTTCTGATGATCAATCAGAAAAAGTTAGACTAATAATAGAATTTTAAAGGATATTCTTAAATGGGTCTCAATACCAATTTCACGAACGCACCATATTTTGATGATTTCAATGAAGATAAGAATTTTCATAGAGTTCTTTTCAAGCCTGCTGTTGCGGTTCAAGCTCGTGAATTAACACAGTTACAGACAATTCTTCAAAATCAAATTGAGAGATTTGGTGACAATATCCTTCAAGAAGGTACAATCATAAAAGGTTGTAACTTTAACTTTATTGAAAGACTTCCGTACGTTAAGATTAAAGACCTTCAGACTGATGGTCAACCAGTCGTTATGTCTAACTATAAAAATCTAAAAGCTGTAGGTGTTCTTAGTGGTGTTGAAGCTCTTGTCGTCGATACCAGCACTGGATTAGAATCTGCTGGTCAAAGCACGGGAATTCTTAACACTTTATTTTTAAGATATGTAAAAAGTGGTACAAGTGGTCAAAAAGTTTTCAGCACAACAGAAAACATTCGTTTAGAGGGCTTTTCTAATTATAGATCAGGTATTACAAATGGTCAGACTGTTACAACTGTAACAGCGGCTGGTGAAGTTCCTGGTCAAAGTGCAAACACTATAGGTAATGGTGTTGGCTTGAAGATTTCTGACGGTATCATCTATCAGAAAGGCGCTTTTATTCGTGTTGATGAGCAATTGCTCGTTGTAGAAAAATACAGTATTTCTCCAGACGGAATTGTTGTTGGATTTGTTACAGAAGAAACTATTATTAGCAGTATAGTTGATTCAACGTTATTAGATAATGCAGAAGGATATAATAACGAGAATGCACCTGGAGCTGATCGAGTCAAATTAACACCAATACTATCAGTAAAAACACTTGCCGCTGCTCAAGGAGACGAGACGTTCTTTACTCTTGTAGAATATCAAAATGGATTTCCTGTACGTAGGAGACAAAATACTGTATATTCTACTCTTGGTAAAGAGATGGCAAGACGCACATTTGAAGAGTCTGGCAACTATTATCTTGATCGTTTTAATTTATCAATTGAAGAGAACGCTAATACATCACTTCTTGATGTACGAGTGGGCGCTGGTAAAGCATATGTTGATGGACAACGAATTGAAACCTTTGGTTCAATTGATGTTGCTATTAGAGCCGATGATGCTGACTACAAAGCAATAACCGATCAGGTAATTACAGTCAATATGGGCAACTATTATGTTGTAGATGAACTACAAGGCAATTTCCCATATGGATCAATCACAGAAGTTAAACTCTACAATGCTGAACAAAATGCAGCAACTGCCAACACATTTTCTACAGCAACTGGCACATTGATTGGTACAGCACAAGTTCGTGGATTGCAATATCATAGTGGCGATGCTGGTTCTCCTGCTTGTCAATATAGACTTTATGTTTTTGATGTGAGAATTACAAACAGTTCTTATACACCAGCAGATGTTAGGAGTGTTGTATTTAATGATGACGGTGGCAACTTCGAAGGAGCTGCTGATATTGTTTTAGTCAACAGTCTTCCAAAAATATATGAAGAGAACCTCAAAAAAGCGTTTTGGAATGTTGGTAGAAATGCAATCAAAACAGTATCTGATTTAGTATACATTGAAGGTGTTTCAGTAACAGCAGCAATTAGTACAGATACAGTCACACTCAGTTCACTGACTCTTGACTATGGCGACGGTACATTAACTGCCGCAGTAAAAACAAATGATATTATTATTGTGCATGAATCAACAGGCGATGTTGTTGATACAGATAATTTGATTATTGTAATTAGTGGTAGTGGCACAACAATGACAATCACTGGATTCAGTGCATTAAGTTTGACTGGTAATGTCAGAGTTTATTACAAAAGAAAACGAGATGTTTCTGCTGGTGCAAAAGAATCAAGAACAGTTTTCATTGAAGTGGATTCTGATACTAATCCAGGCGGTACGAGCGGCGAGTATTCTTTAGGCTTGCCTGATGTATACAAGATTGAAGCAGTATACAAAGGAGCAGGTAGTGTTAGTGAGTCAAGCGATGTTGTTACCGACTTGTTCACATTATATCCCAATCAAAGAGACGCTTACTATGGATTGTCTTACGTTAAATCAAAGCCAGCATTGACGGTTTCAGCGGGCGACGTTCTATTATTCAAAGTCAAAGTTTTTGAAACAAGTCATACGGGTTATTTTGATGTAACAAGTTATGTGTCTCTTCCTACAAGTTCAATTGATTATGAAGACATTCCTGTTTATACGTCTGAATTCGATGTGCAGTATGATTTAAGAAACGTTATAGATTTTAGACCATACGCTGATAAAGATTCTGCCGTTGGTTATAATACTACCGCAGCAACAGCAAGCATAGCAAATACTGCGATAACAGACGCACCAACATTTACATCGTCTAATTATTGGCCACCAGCGCCCGGTGAAAATATCGATATTGACTATTCATATTTCTTACCACGTATTGATAGAATTACACTTGACGGCGATGGAGTGTTCAGCATACTAGAAGGTGTTGCACAGGAAATTCCTACTCCACCATCAAAACCAAGTAGAGGCATTTCTCTTGGACTGGTTAAAGTTCCAGCATATCCTCCTCTAACATCTGCTCAAGCAAACACTTCGAAAAAGTTTGACTATGCTGTTAGAATTAGCCCAGACAGAATGGCAAAAGGCTATGACATGGCTGACATCAATAAGATGGACAGGCGACTAAAGAATCTAGAATATTATACCGTTCTTAACTCTTTAGAGCAACAAACTAAAGACCAGCTTATTCTTGATGGCAATGGTATTGATAGATTTAAGAATGGTATTTTTACTGATATATTTGAAAATTTCAGTAAAGCAAATGTTGCATCTCCAGAATATACTGCTGCTATCGATACGTCTTATAAAGAATTGACACCTCGTTTCAGACAATTCAATATGGATCTAAAGGTACACGCAACAAATAATACTACTAACTTTAACAATAAAGCAGTGTTACTGAATAAAACTGATAAAGTTCTTATTGATCAAACTTATGCAACTAATATTCGAAACTGCGTTACGGATCTTTATTCGTTTAATGGTAAAGCATTTATATTCCCAGAAATCGATAACAATTATGACGTTACACGAGCACCAGATTTAACGCTCGATCTTTCAGCCGATGCAATTCTTGGACCAGATGTTATTGACAAAATTTCTGAATTAGTTGATCTTTCAGATGTATCAGTTGATCAAGTAACGAGTCGATTTCTTGGCAGTTCAACACAAAATTTTGGAACTTTTGAAAGAACCACTTCTTCTACACTTGTAACAACAAACACAACCGTAACCGATTTTCAGTTAACACAAGCGGAAGCAAACGTACAGCAAGTTGGTGATTTTGTTACAAACGTTCAATTCTTGCCTTTTATGGCAGAAAGAGATATTCGTATTCTTGTTCATGGATTAAGACCAAACACGAGATTTTATTTCTATTTTGATGGCGTTGATGTAAACGCAAATATTTATCCAGCAAGTGTTACACGTTCTGCACCAAATGATATAGCTTTATTCAACATAAGCGGCAGTGCGGGTGCAGCTATAACGAGTAACGCTAATGGTATCGTGAGAGCAATCTTTAAATTACCTGCTGGCACATTTAAAGTTGGTGATAGAAAACTTGAAATCATGGACGTGTCTGCTTATAATCAAAGTCCTGCTGCTGTTTCTACTGCTTCAGTTGTTTATACTGCTTATAATAACTCTGTACAAAAACAAAATCTTGCCGTTTCCACCAGAGGCTATACCATAGAAAGAAATGTTAGCACTAGTACAACAACCAGAACAGACACTACTACCACAGATGTTGCTATATGGGTCGATCCTGGTGGACCTAGCGGTAACGAGGGGGCGTCAGATCCAATAGCACAATCTTTCTTTA
>Ga0222714_10003862_pt1 | contig 15008 bp, 13 predicted proteins | sample C33_3DmetaG_FD_165048 | JGI IMG/M metagenome (GOLD analysis project Ga0222714, IMG submission 165048) | Estuarine water microbial communities from San Francisco Bay, California, United States - C33_3D | ecosystem: Environmental > Aquatic > Marine > Unclassified | place: USA: California... | reverse complement strand
GACCGGCACTTCCTCCGCCTCATACGCCTTGAGCGCCTGGCGCAAGGCCTCGCCCATGAAGTATTGGTCGCTATGCAGGTCGATGATGGGTTCTTCGTCCGCCATGGGAAAATTATTTGCGAATTAACGGAACAGATTCCTCCAGCTTCCATTCATTGCGACCGTCATCATAGCAATGACAGTGCGCCGAGAAGAAGCCGCCACGATGTTGCCAGAACATCGGCCAGATGGTGGTGCGGTCCGTCTCCGGTAGATTCAATGTAGTCAGTTCCTCACGCTCGAAAAAAGCGAACCGCCCCTCACGATGAGGCGGCGGCACTTCAGTAAGTTTGAGCTTCACTTCGAATAGGAACATGAGCCAATGCGCCTGACCGTAGTAACCATGCTCGCTCACAATGCCGGTGAGGTGCAAATCACTCGAAGTAAACGTGAGCCCCATTTCCTCATTCGCCTCGCGACAGGCGCAGGCGTAGGGAGATTCGCCCAACTCAGTCTTGAGCTTGCCGCCGCAAGGACTCCAAAGACCGCGATTCGGCTCTTGGGTGCGTTCGATGAGAAGGATGCGATCTGCGCTATCGAAACAATAGAGCAGCGTGGAAATCTTGTGCGGCAACTTCACCGGAATGGGTGAAGCCGTATCGGGCCGGGTCTGTGCCGCACTGTTCATGGACCGCGAGTTAAGCAGTCCCGCACGAATGGGGCAAGCTGCGGTATCTGCCCTTCACTTCACCGGCACAGCCATTACAGGGCATCTCGCCTCACGCACAACGCGCTCGGTCATACTGCCGCGCAAGGCATCCAGAAAACCGTGATGCCCCTCGGTGGCCATCACGATGAGGTCGGGATGCTTTTCCTTGGCCACTTCGAGGATGGTTTCCACGGGCTCGCCTTCCACCAAGTAGCGATGCACCGTCCACCCCTCATCCACCGGCAGATTGAGCGGTGGCCCCTCATTCGCGGCACTCACATGGATGATGGTCAGCTCGGCATCATTCACTTTCAGCAAACGCAAGAGTAAGACGGCGGCATCCAAGGCGATCTGCGGGTCCGGACTGAAATCCACCGGGATGAGGACGTGCTTCAAGGAGATAGCGCCATCCTCCACCGAAACAAATCCCTCGCCGATACGCGGCACGAAGAGAGTCTTGAGCCGCGGATAGCGGGCCATGGTTTCGGCCTTGGGCCGGTGCAGCAGACGATCGATACCGGTGTATTGATGCGTGGCCAGCACCATGAGGTCGGTCGGATTATCCTCCAGATGAGCATGCAGCGCGGCCACTGGATCATCGCCAGGCTTCGTGACTTTCATCACTTCCATATCCCCCAATTCCAATCCCTTTTGCTGGGCAGGCGGCAGGAGACGCATCCAACGCAGCAATGTGGCGCGGACATGCGGGAAGTCCTCCCATGAAAACCTCTCCTGCTCCGGCCGCACATGCAGCAACGTCAACTCATCCTGCCCCGCCAGCGCGATCCGCAAGGCATGGGCGAAGGCAGGAGCATCGCTCTCGGAGAAATCCGTGGGGTGCAACACTTGGGCGTAAGTGATATCACTCATGACTGAACCTTTCTTCAAACCTAACATAAATTGCCCCCTTGGGAAGCCTCCAGCCAACCGTCGTTTGGCGCCGACCACCTCAAACTTGGCCTCCTGTCACTAATGGCGGTTGAAAGATGGGCCGATCCATGCCATCTATGAGGGCACATCAGCATATGGATATCTGGTTTTCCTCTATTCGGCCGGTTTTGACCATGGCTTGCGCCGCCTTGGTCATCACGGGTTGCTCCAGCCCGCAACAGCTGGGTTCACGCAATTCTGAGAACGCCCTGCGCCGGGCGGCGGGCTCGCCCGATCCGCTCAAGGCCATCCGCGAATCCATGACCTTCGCCACGACCTTTGATGCCGGGCTGGACGCCGAGTTCGCCAAGGGTGATGCCAAGCTCTATCACGCGCCGGACAGCAAGAGCCGCATGGCCGGTGTGCCGGGCCTGCCCGAGGGAGAACTCGTCAAACGCACCGAAGGGGCCGGTCGCTTCGGAGCCGCGCTGGAGTTCACCCAAAAGATGAAGCCCGTGGTCTTTTACCAGGGCGCCACGAATATCAACTACGCCGCCAAGGACTGGAACGGCACCGCCTCCTTCTGGATGCGGCTGGACCCGGACAAGGATCTCGCCCCCGGTTATTGCGATCCCGTACAATACGTCGCGCAGACGTGGACGGACGGCGCGATGTTCGTCGAGTTCAGCAAGGATGAGACCCCGCGGCACTTCCGCTACGCCATCATGGGAAATCACAAGATCTGGAATCCGGACAATAAAAAATGGGAAGAGATCCCGGTGGCAGATCGTCCTATGGTCCAAGTGGAAAAACCGCCGTTCAACCGCGAGAAGTGGACCCATGTGGTTTTCACTTTTTCGCACGCCAACACCGGTCGCAAGGACGGTATCGGCAAGCTATATCTGGATGGCGAACTGCGCGGGACCTTCACCGGCTTCAACAACACGTTGAACTGGAACCCGGAACAGAGCGCACTGAATCTCGGCCTGGCTTATGTCGGCTTCTTGGACGAAGTCTCCCTCTTTGACCGGGCACTCACCGCACAGGAGGTGCAGATGCTGCATCATCTGCCGGACGGCTTGAATGACCTCTTGTATCGCCAATCTCCCCTGCCCTTCATCGGCCCACGCAAATGGCTGACGAAGGACAATACCTTCAAATAACTGATGATCATCCGCTTCTGGCAACATTGGAATTACAGTCTCGTGCTGCTGGCAGCGTATCTCGGCACTTTCCACCTCTGGCTGCATTTGGGGACGGGCGGTGTGGTCGCCTCCGGGCTGGCCATCACGCTGGTACTGGGTGTCATCTCACTGGTAGCCGCGATGCAGGGTTACTTTGCGAACCGGGTGGATTTCATCGCTCATTCCGTGGTGATCCTCGATATCCTGCTGGAATCCACCGTTGTCTCGCTGCATGAAGGTTACAGCTTCTATGGTTGTGCGATCGCGTTCGCGATCGTGATCGGGGCGTATCGTTCGTGGTGTTTGCATCAGCCAGCCCCCATTGCCTGAGCATGAAACGGGAGACGCTGATCTCATGGGGCGCGTTTCTGCTGACGTTTGTGTGGGTGTTCGCCCTGCCGGACGCACACAACACTATCGCCAGCCTCTGGCCCAGTGTCTTGGCCATAGGATTGGCCTTCCTCACGCGTAACATTTACGTGGCCCTCTTCGCCGGCGGCTTTGCCGGTGGGCTGTTGCTGCATGGCGGCAATCCCTGCACCGCGTTTCTGGAACTCTTTGCGAAGCACCTCATCAACGCTCTGAAAGATCCGTGGAATCTGAACGTGCTCATCTTCACCTTGCTCATGGGCGGGCTGGTGGAGTTGCTCCAACGGAACGGCGGCATGACCGCACTGGCGGAATGGTTCCTCGGTAAAGCCCACAGCAAACGCAAAGCCGGTATGGGCGTCTATCTGCTGGGCTGGACGATATTCATTGACGGCCTCGCGAACTCCATGCTCGTGGGCAAGGCGATGCGCCCCATCACGGACAAGGCGGGTATCTCACGCGCCAAGCTGTCGTTCATCGTGGATTGCACCTCCTCGCCCATCGCCGGGCTGGCACTCATCTCCACGTGGGTAGCGTATGAACTCTCCGTGATCAAGCAGGGCTTCGAGCAGACACCGAACCTTTCCGCCGAACAGATACCCGCGGCCTTCACGCTGCTGGTGCAGAGTGTACCCTATCGCTTCTACAACTGGTTCCTGCTGCTGCTCGTCTTCTTCGTCATCTGGCTCGGTCGCGATATCGGCCCGATGGTGAAAGCGGAACGTGAAGCCGCTGCCAATATTCCAGCCGAAGAACCGCCTGCACCCACGACTAAGTGCGAATGCACACGGCTGCACCTGGCCATCATCCCGATTGTGGTTTTGGTGCTGGGCGTTTTCGCTGGATTGTTCATCCAAGGCGGCGGCTTGGGACAGCCATTCACGATGGTCACGCTCATTGATGCCTTTGGCAAAGCGGATGCCGCCCTCGTCTTTGTCTGGGTCACCGCGCTCACCTGTCTGCTCACGATGGCGCTATCAGCCCAGCGCCCCACCGAGGCGTTGAAAGAGGGTGTGATCCACGCCTTCTTCGACGGGATGAAGCAGCTCTTTCTGCCCACGATGATTCTGGTATTCGCCTGGGTGCTGAACAGCGTCATAAAAGACCTCGGGGCGGCGAAGTTTCTGGCGGGCTTGCTCAGCGGAAAGATGCCCGTAGGTCTGTTGCCCAGCGTGGTCTTTGCCACGGCAGCGCTGATTTCATTCAGCACCGGCACCTCCTGGGGCACCATGGCGCTGGTGATGCCGTTGGCCATTCCAATCGCAGTCACGCTGGGAGGCGCACCCGGCGCTTCACTCGTCATCGTGACCATCGGTGCGGTGCTGGCCGGAGCGGTCTTTGGGGATCACTGCTCACCCATCAGCGATACCACCATCGTCTCCGCCTTCGCCAGTGATTGCGATGCCATGGAACATGTGCGCACCCAGATGCCTTATGCGCTGCTCGCCGCAGGGATGGCGTTACTGCTGGGTTATCTGCCGACGGGTTTCGGACTCACACCGTGGATCGCCTTGCCCTTAGGAGCAGCAGCTTGCTGGGCAGTGCTACGCTACAAAGGGCAGAAGGCCGATTGAACCGCATCATTCTTCGACCAGCTCCGGCTCCAAAGTGACCCGATAGAAGTAAGGGCCATTCCCAGCAGCAGAGGAGTCTTGATAAGTGAAAGGCATCTGCGGCGCAAAAACCCGATCAATCTCTGCCCAATCCTCCATTGGCCCCAAAGCAGCGCTCCGCAAAACACGGTAATATTTCTCCTTGGGACCGTCGATGATCACGCTTGGATCTGTTTGCCGCATCAGTTGCAAGCTAACGGAAAAGTCTGACTCCATCACCACGTTATTATTGCCAGCTTGGCCGCTGACATAGTAACGGCCATTGCCATAGACGAAATCGCTCCCTCGAAAGGTGAATAACGGATGCACCTGCCAATGCAAACCGTCACTTGAAGAGACTATCTGACTTTTCTGGATTGGCGTGGAGGAGTAGTATGGGTTCATTAGCGCAACATATTTTCCCTGCACATAGCGGAGTATCTGCGGACTGGTCATCTCACTGCCAGTTGCACCGTAACGCCAGTTCAGGCCATCGGTCGAAGTAGCAGACACTCCACCATAACCCAGCATGAGCAGTCGCCCCCCTTGGGCGGAAAACTTGCCGGTGACGGGGAGTTCTGAAGTTACCAATTGCCACGTGACCGCATCCGTAGATCGATACAACTGGTTGCCGTAACCACAGATCATCCAGTACGAGCCCAAACCGTATTCGATTTCCGTGATGTTGCTGTAATCAGGATACGTATTATGCGAAAGTATCTCACCAGCGAGCGAGAGGATCGTGATCGTCGACGGATGTGAGTAGGTGGTCACGATGATTTTGTCATTCACGATCAACATATCCGACGATTCATAAACGCTCGGCAGCGCCGTGACCGTCCACTCAGTCCCATTCTCTGATATGGCGATTTGTCCGGAGGCGGTAGCGATAAACTTTCCATCCACCCATTCGATCCGATGAAGCCCACCCAGCCCTTCAGGTAACGACATGGTAAATTCGCCTTGCTCCCCTTCCCGTGAGAGAACGGCACTTTCATAACCGATTTCCCCGAACCGGTAACCGGCCAGCAGCAGACGGTTGTCTCCGTAGGCCATCGGTCCGTAAGTCCCTCCCGCGAGCGAATTGCCGATGGCAGGCTCATATGCTCCCCCGTCCGTTGACCGCAATAACTGCCCGCCATTGCCGGCCAGCACAAAATATCCGTTTCCGTACGCCGAAGAAAACACATCGTAAAAGTCTACACCATTCACAAAGGTCCATTGGTAACCATTGGTGGAGACCAGTCCCGAAGAGGAAATACCACTGCCAGGAACACTGTGGACGAGATATTTCCCGGAGCCGTACGACACGGCACCCAAGGGATATCCCGGTGTGGCATAGTGCCGCCACATGCCGGAGGCCGAGCGGATGTGCAGGTTACCCGCGAGTTCTAGCACCAGCAATTCCTCCCCAGCTTGTATTACTTGGGTGAACATGCTTCTACTGTCCACCTTTTCCACCTGCCAGTTGTTTCCATCAGCAGATTTCAGCAGCGTCCCTTCGGCGATCTCGTAGATGGATGCATCACTGTCTCCTCCGGCAATCCAGAAATGACCTTGGGCGAAGTGGACCGAACGGAAATCGATCAGCATCGGTCCTAGCACCTTTGTCCACGAGGTGCCGTCGGTTGACTTGATCGCTTCTCCCCCGTCCGTCACGGCCATAAATGCACCATTGCCATACGTGATGCTACGGATGGCGGTGAACACTGTCGGACTGGCCTGAGTCCAAGTCTCCAAATCGGCGGAAACCCAGATGAAGCCATACGCTCCGCCAATCACATAAACTCCATTACCATAAGCAGCAGCGAGCAGGGTGATGTCGTCCGGTTTGGGCGATACCGTCCAGTTTGTAGCATCCGTGGAGTGCATGACCGCACCGCCTTCACCCACTGCTACAAACCGGCCATTGATGAACTGGATTTCGCGTAAAGAATTCCCCTGCGGCAAAGGAGCCACCCAATGCCAATGGTCCAGAGGAGCGGAGTGAGCGCTCAGGCAAAACAGCAGCACGACAAACAGCTTGACCAGTTTCAGCGATTTCATGACAACCGGGGACAATACGCCTCCAAGTAAGGTCTAATTTGGCGACGCCCGGCGGGAGATTCAATCCTTATGTAAGAGCAGCTTGTCAGCACCTGCCTCCAGCCCAAACCGGACATGATACACCCCACCCTCCAACTCCTTCTCCGCATGCGGGAAGCTCTTTTGAAAAACGTGCAACATGCCGTGATTCTCCGCCAGCACGTCAGCCGTGAAGAATGTGATTCCATGCTGATGGGCGATTTCCTTCAAGTGATTTAACAGCCACGTGCCGATGCCGTGCTTCTGGTAGTCTTCATGCACGGTAAAGGCGACCTCGGCCTCGGTGCTGCCCGGTTCACGAAAGTAGCGGCCCACGCAGACGATGCGTTCGCGGCCCTCGAACGGCACCAAGCCCACGATGGCCATGTCCTTGGCGTAATCGAGCGTCACAAAGCGCTGCACCTGTTCCTGCGGCAGATGGCGGAGGGCAGTGAAGTAACGGTGCTTCACCGTCTCCCGGGTGTGCGAGTAAAAGAACTCTTTGAGCAAGTCCTCGTCCGTGGGCTGGATGGGACGAAAGCGCACATCGTGCTTCCCCCGGAAATGATGGCGGCACTCATACTGGCGCGGGTATGGGGCCATGCCCGGCGGCAGGGCGATCTGGTTAGGATGGACCAAATGCCGCGCCCTAGCCGCGCGCATGAGGTCATCGCGAAACTTGGGATGCGCGATATTGATGAGCGCAAGCGTGCGCTCCCGCACGCTCTTCCCGTGCAGATCGGCGATGCCATACTCGGTGACCACGTAATGCACATCCGCGCGCGTCGTCACTACGCCTGCACCCGGCTTTAACGCGGCGGCGATGCGGGACACCGTCCCGTTCTTTGCCGTGGAGGGCAACGCGATGATAGGTTTCCCCTCTTCACTACGGGCAGCACCGCGGATGAAATCCACCTGACCGCCGAAGCCGCTGTAAAACTTTTCCCCGAGTGAATCCGCACAGACCTGACCGGTGAGGTCCACCTCGATGGCGGAACTGATGGCGACCATGCGCCGGTTCTGCGCGATCTTCCACGGATCATTCGTGAACTCCGTGGGGTGAAAGGCAAAGAGCGGGTTGTCGTGGATGTAATCGTAGAGCTTGCGATCACCGAAGCAGAAGGACGCGACGATCTTGCCGGGCAGCAGCGTTTTCTTCGAGCAATTCATCACGCCAGATTCGATAAGTGGCACCACCGCCTCGGTGAACATCTCGGTGTGCATGCCCAGGTCTTTCTTATCCTTCAGCGCAGCCATCACGGCACTGGGAATCTCGCCGATGCCGGTCTGCAGCGTTGAGCCGTCCTCGATCATCGAGGCGATGTATTCGCCGATGCGTAGGGATTCCTCGGAAGGCGGTGCACAGAGGTGTTCGTAGACGGGCAGCTCACTCGCGACGAGGGCGTGCAGTTGTGAGACATGCACGAAGCTATCACCCAATGTACGCGGCATACGGGGATTCACCTCGGCGATGACATGAAAGGCGCTCTCCACCGCCGCCTTCACCACGTCTACGGAGACACCCAAACTGCAAAAGCCATGTGCATCCGGCGGGCTGACCTGCACCAAGGCGACGTCCAGATGGATGCGTTTATGCCGGAACAGGGCCGGTATCTCACTGAGGAAGATTGGCGTATAATCAGCGTAGCCCTCATTCACCGCCTCACGGACGTTGCCACCCATGAAGAAGGCAATGTGCCGGAAGTGACCGAGCAGCTCTTTACTGACATAGGGAGCGCTGCCGTGAGTAAGTATGTGCAGGATCTCGATGTCATACACCTCCCCCGCCCGGGCGGTAAGGGCTGCCACCAAAGCCTGCGGGGCGGCACAGCCTGACCCGATAAATACCCGCATGCCGTTGCGCAGATGACGCAACGCGGCTTCAGCGGAGGTCCAGTTCAAGGTGGCCCCATTCGCTCCCGACGTGTCCTTCATGGATGAGAGGAATATGCCTCAGCGCGGATAAGAAAGCACGCCTTCTTGTGAGCAAATGGAACCTTAGATTGAGCTACGAAATCGACCCTCAGGACTCATGGCCGCAGAGCAACTTTCAGTCAAAATCCGAGCAACTCATGAAGTAATGGCACTTGGGGCAGCGGAGTTTGCACTTCTCGTTGTGCAATTCCGTGCCGCAACGCGGGCACCAGCGCCAGTATTCGCCGGAGATGTCGCACACATCCGGGGAGGCGGATGCTTGGGGTTCGGTATTAGACTCGGGCGAGGTGTCCTTCGTCATGCCCAGAGGTTAGCGCCAGCATAGCGCGAGGCAAGCCGGTTCAGCCACCGAAGGCCTTGGCCCGTTGCGCGAGCTGCTTCTGCAAGCTGCCGCAGACGAGCTTGCACAGGTCGAACACCATCGGATCGGCGATGAAGTAATAGACATTCAGGCCTTCCTTGCGGCGTCCCACCAGCCCGGCATCGGCCAGCAGGTTCAAATGCTTCGACACATTCGCCTGTCCGGCTCCCGTCTCGATGACCAACTCACCCACAGTGCGTTCACCTGCTTCCAGAGTCTGCAGAAGGCGCAGGCGCATGGGCTCGGCGAGCACCTTGAAACGGGCCGCGACAAGTTCGAGCGCCTCGGGCGGCAGACCGGCGGCAGATGGTTTGGTTTTGGCCATGTTCAATATCATGCTTGACATATATTACTAATTAGTTATATAGTCAATTAACATCAAAGTTGAAATGAATATGAATGCGACCTGTGAAATATCCAGCCGAAACCGTCCCGCCCTCACCGCGCAGGGTTTGCGCGAGCTGATCGAGCGCGGGGAATCCTGCACCGTGGTGGATGTCCGTGAGCCGATGGAATTCGCCGGCGGTCATCTGGACTGCGCCCGGCTCATCCCGCTGGGAGAATTGGAGCAGCGCCTCGGGGAATTGAACCCGGAACAGCCGGTGGTGGTGATCTGCCGCTCGGGCAAGCGCAGCGCGCAAGGCGCCAAACTCCTGCAAAGCAAGGGCTTCAAGGACGTGCGCTCCTTGGATGGCGGTCTGCTGGCCTGGGAAGAAGCCGGATTGCCGCTGAATCGCGATGCCAAGGCTCCTATCTCGCTGGAGCGCCAGGTGCGTATTGCTGCCGGCGCGCTCGTGCTTACTGGTGTTCTGCTCGGCACCTTCGTACATCCCGGCTTCTACGGCCTTAGCGGATTTGTCGGAGCGGGCCTGATCTTCGCGGGCATCACGGACTGGTGCGGTATGGGCTTGCTGCTCGCCAAGGCACCGTGGAACCGCTGCCAGACCAGTTGTTGCAAACGCTAAACCATAAAGGAACCAACCATGCTGGTGGCACTGACACTCGGAGCGGGAATCGGCCTCGCCTTGGGCCTATTAGGAGGCGGCGGCTCGGTCATCACTGTTCCAGTGTTGGTCTATGCGGCGGGAGTGAGTCCAGCGGATGCAGTCGCGATGTCGCTGGCGGTGGTGGGCGGCACGAGCTTGGTCGGGGCGTGGCTGAAGCATCGAGAACAGCAGGTTCACAAGCAGGCCACTATGATGTTTGGCGGCATCGGCATGATTGGTGCCTGGGCGGGCGCGCATCTCACACCACTGGTCACACCCAAGACGTTGCTGGTGCTCTTTGCGCTGCTGATGGCAACTATCGCGACCATCATGCTGCTGCGTAAGGAATCCGAACTGACGCCAAAACCGGAGTGTCGGCCATTCCGCTGCTTGTTATCCGGGTTAGGTGTCGGGGTGCTCACTGGTTTTCTAGGTGTGGGTGGCGGTTTTCTCTTAGTGCCGGCGATGGTCATATTTGGCCGGTTGCCGATGAAGATGGCGGTAGGCACTTCGTTGGTCGTCATCGCTTTCAACTCTTTGGCCGGACTTATCGGTCACGGACTCAATGCTCACCTCGATTGGTCACTCACAGGTATTTTCCTACTGGTGGCCGTCATCGGGATGATAACCGGGAGCCAATTGGCGAAAGATTTTCCGGTGGCGCGGCTGCAAAAGGTTTTCGCGGGATTCGTGATGGCCGTCGCCGCGTTCCTGCTCCTGAAGAATTTAACTTAACAACGAACACTCAACATCCACAGGCTTATGATACTAAAACGTTATTTTGTCGAAGGGCTCGCCCACGCTTCCTACCTGATTGGCAGCAAGGGCGAGGCGGCTGTCGTAGATCCCAAGCGCGACGTGGGAGATTATCTCGCGGATGCCGCAGCTGAGGGGTTGCGCATCACCGCCATCCTGAATACGCATCCGCATGCGGATTTCGCGAGTGGGTTCATTGAGCTGGCGCAACGCAGTGGCGCGACCATCTACACCTCGCATCTCGCACCGGTGATCTATCAGCACCGGCCGGCAAAGGATGGTGACCGCATCACCGTCGGTGACCTGGAGATCGAGATGCTCGAAACGCCGGGTCATTCCCCGGACAGTCTTAGCTTTCTGGTGAGCAAGGATGGGAAACCCGACGTTGTCTTCACGGGCGATCTGTTGTTTGTGAACGATGTGGGCCGTCCGGATTTGCGCGATGCGGATGCCGATCCGGTCGTGCTGGCGGATCAATTGTATGATTCGCTGTTCAACAAGATCCTTAGCCTGCCGGGCACGGTGAAGGTGTATCCCGCGCACGGAGCCGGCTCACTATGCGGACGGGCCTTGGGCTCGGCTCCATTCACCACCGTTGCTCAAGAACAGCAGAACAATTGGGCGGCGCAGATCAAGGACCGGAAGGAATTCGTGAAGCAGATGACGGCGAATCTCCCGGCGCGCCCGGCCTACTTCAGTTACGATGTGGGTATCAATGTGCAAGGGGCCTCGCCCTACAGCGAACTGCCTGCACTCAAGCAACTGACGGAAGAACAGGTGAAGACGGCGGCAAGTGCCGGGGCATACGTCATCGATACACGCACCGGGCCGTTCTTCGGTGCAGGTCATTTCCCGGGCAGTCTGAATATCGGGATGGGCAGCGCCATGTTCTCCACTTGGACCGGTTTCTTCGTGCCGGGCGGAAAACCGATCGTGCTGGTGGTCGGGGCGGCGGCCAATGCGGCGAAGGCCCGCCTGGAACTGGCCCGCATCGGCTTCGACAACGTGGTGGGTTACGCAGAAGCGGATTCGCTGCATGAGACCCGGCAGCTTTCGCAACTCAGTGTCTGTGATCTCAAGTCAGGCTTGAAGCGTGGCGATGCACCCATCGTGCTGGATGTGCGCACGCCGGGCGAATGGAACTCAAGCCACATTGAAGGCGCGGAACATATTCCCCTGCCCGCCCTCTTGAAGCGCATGGAAGAATGTCCGAAAGACCAACCGCTCGCGGTCATCTGCGGGAGCGGATATCGCAGCACCATCGCGGCCAGCATTTTGATGGGGGCCGGATTCACGCGCGTGCAGAATGTCATGGGCGGTATGGGCGCGTATCAGGAGACGAAGTGCGCGAGCTGGCAGGCGGCGGACCTGGTCTTCGCGAAGTGAAGTTGCTGGCAGATTGTTCGTGAAATCAATCACGTGAGCCGCTTTCATCAGCGGCACGTGAGCAATCGGGACAATATGAAGACGGACGTGCTGGTCATCGGGGCCGGCGCGGCCGGCTTGATGTGCGCCATCACCGCCGGGCAACGGGGCCGCTCGGTGCGGGTGCTGGAGCACAATGAACGCCCGGGCAAGAAGATCCTCATCTCGGGTGGCGGGCGTTGCAATTTCACGAATCTCAATGCGGGGCCGGAGAATTACATCTCGCATAATCCGCACTACATGAAGTCCGCGTTGGCGCGGTACAAACCCAAGGATTTCATCGCGATGGTTGAGCGGCACGGCATCGCGTATCACGAGAAGAAGCTTGGGCAGCAGTTCTGCGATACCAGCTCGAAGGAGATCGTGGACATGCTTTTGACGGAGTGCGAATGGGCGGAGGTGGATATGCGACTGAACTGCCGCATCACCCGCGTGCAGAAGACGGCGGGCTTTCAGGTGGAGACGAATCAGGGGGTGTATGAAGCGGATTCGCTGGTGATCGCGTGTGGTGCGCTTTCCTTTCCGAAGCTGGGCGTTTCGGATTTCGGATACCGATTAGCAGAACAGTTCGGCTTGAACGTGTTGCTGCGGCGTCCGGGATTGGTGCCGCTTGCTTTCAATGAACAGGACTTGCGCGCGTATGCGGAATTGAGCGGACTCTCGGTGGATACGATCACGACGGCGAATGGAAAATCATTTCGCGAGAACATCCTGTTCACGCATCGCGGCATCACCGGTCCAGCGATCTTGCAGGTATCTTCGTATCGCGGGGAGAATGATCCCATCACCATCAACATGTTGCCGGACCAATCGGCGAAGGATTTGTTGCTGGCGAACAAGACGGATGCACGCGAGTTGCCAAACTTCCTGAGCCAGTATGTGCCACGGCGTTTTGCGCATGCGTGGTGCGCGCAGAACCAATTGGTGAAGCCGGTGAAACATTTCAAACCGGCGGAGCTAGAATCTATTGGGACGCGCTTGCAGAACTGGACCATCCAGCCGAGCGGCACGGAAGGGTATGTGAAGGCGGAGGTGACCTTGGGCGGCATCGACACGGATGAGCTATCCTCCAAGACCATGGAAGCGCGCAAGGTGCCGGGGCTTTATTTCATCGGCGAGGTGGTAGATGTGACGGGCTGGCTGGGCGGATATAATTTTCAGTGGGCGTGGGCTTCAGGTCATGCGGCAGGTGAAGTGGCGTAGTGGCCCATCTAACCGCCCTAAAGATGCATCTTGCATGACGCCGGCAGAATGAACGTTGCGGAATGCAACGAAAGTTCCTGAGACTGCCTAGTTCAGAAGGGTCAGATCTTTCCTGAGGGCGAAAATTTTTCCGGCAACAACAGCTCCTCGATGCGCTGTTGGCGATAGGCAAAAATCCGCTCCACATCTCGCCGGACGAAGAGCTGGTCGATGAGCCAGCCGCCGGGCACGGCGTAGTCCACGCGATCTTTGCAGAGGGTGCCACCATCCTTTTCCTCGAAGGTGTGTTCGTGGACCCATTTGCGATAGGGGCCGCGCAGTTGTTCATCCACGAAACGGTAAGGCGGCTCCCAGACATTGATGCGTGTGCGCCACTTCACCGGGATGCCACGGATCTTCAACTGGTAGTCGATGAGCGTGCCCGGCTTCATCTCGATAGGCGAGGGAGTGAGCGTGTGAAAGTTCACCCATGGCGGGGTGATGGCCTCGAGGTTGGCTGCGTCGGCGAAGAACGGAAAAATCTCCTCACGCTTGAGCGGCAACCAAAGTTCAGCAGTGAAGGTGTTGCCCATGACACATCACTCCACGCCGCGAATGCGCCGCTGTGGCACGCTGTTGCGCAACTCATCGAGCTTGCGGTTCAGTTGCGTCAGATCGGTGAGCAAACTGGCCCCGATGGCCGCGATGGCATCGGCATACGACTCAGCCGCGCGACCACCGACGAGAATGGCCACCTCGGGCGGCAAATACTTGCGTAAAGTGGTGAATTGCAAGACCAGTTCCGCATCATCATCCGGATATACGACACTGAGCGCGACCGCGCGGGCTTTGCTCTGGATGGCCGCGCCACTGAGCTCGCAGGCAGGCAGATTCGTGCCGAGATATTTCACCCGCCAGCCTTTGTTCGTGGCCGCCGCTGCTACCAACACGGCACCGAGTTCATGGGTCTGCCCCGAGGGCGTAGCCACGACAAGCACAGGCGCCGATTCCGGCAGGTTACAGGGCTTGGCGTGATTGCAGAGAAACGTGCGCAGGACGGAGGAAGCGAAGTGTTCGTGCGCCACTTTGATGGCGCCATCCTCCCAGTCGGCGCCAAGGCGATGCGTCAGAGGGACCACAACTTTCTGTAACAGGCCTTGATGACCCAGCTCCACGGAGGCGCGGCACAGAACATCATCCAGCGCCTCATCATCCAGCATTCGAATCGCCGCCATCGCTTCATCCAGATACTGCGTGGACGGATCCACTTCTGGTTCTACTGGAGCAACCGGCGAAACTGGACGAGACGGCAGGATGGTCACGTTCTCCGGCGGAACGGCATGGCAACACAGGGCGCGCAATTGCTCCGTGCTCAACTTGGCGATGCGGCAGATTCCATGGCCCGCTTGGGTGAGTTGGCACAGCAGATGCAGTCTCTCAATCTCAGACTCTGAGTAGAGCCGGCGGTTGGTCTCGGTGCGAGCAGGCTCAACGGCACCATAGCGTTTCTCCCAGATGCGGATGACGTGCTGGCTAAGGCCAGTACGACGGGCAACTACTTTGATGGGATGATGTAAATTCATACGCTGAAACCTA
>Ga0222714_10003861_pt1 | contig 15008 bp, 13 predicted proteins | sample C33_3DmetaG_FD_165048 | JGI IMG/M metagenome (GOLD analysis project Ga0222714, IMG submission 165048) | Estuarine water microbial communities from San Francisco Bay, California, United States - C33_3D | ecosystem: Environmental > Aquatic > Marine > Unclassified | place: USA: California... | reverse complement strand
TTGGGTGGATCACGCACGAGCACAGCACGCGTTCGACAAAGAAACGGGTTTGGGGTACGGGGCACACTGGTGGACGCTTCCTGGTGAACGCAACAGCCTTGTTGCAGCCGGGTACGAGGGGCAATACGTCATGGTCATCCCAGATCGTGATCTCGTTGTCGTGCGACTTGGAAAAACTGTTGCTGAACTACGAAATACTGTTGTTGCTGAACTGCGGGAAGTAATCGAGCAATTTCCTGTTACTGGTGGGCAGTAACGGTTTCAGATCGTGATTCAACTACTGACAGCATCAGTAGTGCACCGATGACGAACGTGGCGCCAATCATGCTGTTGAGTGACAGACGCTCGTTCAAAATGAGCACTCCTGCTGCAATGCCAAACACTGGCTCGCTTGTGGTGAAAATCGAAGTCATGTTGGTGCCAATGCGCTTTAAGCCCATGAAGAATGTTGTCGTCGGGAATACCGTGCCCACAATGGCAAGCGCAACAATGATCAACCAGCCTTTGGTGGTATCGGGATAATCGGGCTCAAGCCCACCTGGCGAAACTAAGGCAACGAGATTGAACCCAAGTGCACCGCCGATATTGACAAAGGTGACACCGGTGAACATGTCGGTGTGCTTTAGAGAACGAGAGCAACCAAGTGCATAGAACACATAGGCAAGAGAAGAGATCAATACAAGCACAACTGCCCGCATGCTCCCGCTGCCGATTTCACCAGTTGTAATACCAACGCCAACCATCGTGAAGATCAGTGCATACACAATGCTTTTTGACGGTTTCTTTTTGTAGATCAGCCACGATGCCAACACCACCATGACGGGATTGCAATAAAAAATCACGATCGCCAGGCTGGTATCAATATCGCGAATCGCCGTGAAGTAGGTGAGCGCGCAGATAGTGAGGCCAACAAAACCGAGAGATAACAGATCAGGCAGCAGTTGTCTGCGTGGCCATGGTGTGTTGCGCACGAAGATCAAGCGCAACACGATCATCATGATTGCCGCCATAGCAAATCGCGAAGACAACATGCCCAAGGCGTTGGCTCCCTCGTCGTAGGTGCTTTTTGCCATAAACGGAACCATGGCGAAGCATGCGCTGGCAAACACGATCAACATGGCGCCGACAGCCTTTTGGTTCTTCAACACGCTCCGAATCTAGTGCTGTCGGCACAGTTGGGTACTGTTTACGCAAGGGGGTAGAGATGTCGAACGAACTATGGCGTAAGAGTGCACTTGATCTTGCAGAGGGAATTCGTAATAAAAAGTTTTCAAGTAGAGAAGTAGTCGACGCACATCTCGCACGAATCGATGCAGTGAACCCTCAGATCAACGCCGTGGTCACGGTGCTTGCAGAAGAGGCGCGTGCTGGTGCCGATGCGGCCGACAAGGCGCTTGCTCAAGGAGGCCCAATCGGTCCACTTCACGGCGTTCCCTACACCGTCAAGATCAATATTGATGTTGCTGGTCAGGCGACCACGCAAGGAATCACCGCGCTTGCTGAAGCCATACCGGCCATTGATGCACCGACGATCGAGCGCATGAAGACCTCAGGCGCCATCATGCTCGGTCGCACAAACATGCCCGACTTGGGTTTGCGTGTGCACACCGACAGCACCTTGTATGGCCGCACAAAAAATCCGTGGAAGTCAGACCGCACTGCGGGTGGATCAAGCGGTGGTGAAGGTGCTGCGCTGGCAAGCGGAATGACTCCGCTTGGTTTGGGAAATGACATCGGTGGTTCGTTGCGTAACCCGGCACATTGCAATGGCATCGCTTCGATCATGCCGACAAAGGGTGTGGTGCCCGATGCACAGATGTTTCCGGTGGAAGATTTCGGTCTCAGTTCGCAAGTGATGCTTGGTCAAGGTGTGATGGCTCGACGCATTGCAGACGTGCGCGCAGGGCTACGTGTGGTTGCAGGTGCTCATGCACGCGACCCAATCAGTGTTCCTGTTGCGCTAGACGATTTTCCAGCGACAAAGAAGACTCGCGTCGCTGTTATGGCAAACCCACCAGGCGGATCTACTCACCCTGGAATTGAAGCTGTGGTGCGCAATGCTGCAGATGCGTTGTCGAACGCAGGTCACGATGTTATTGAAGCAACTCCACCTGATTTTGAGCTTGCGTGTTTGTTGTGGTCAATTCAGATGAATGGTGAACTAACCCTGCAACTCGAATTGCTCAACATGGTGATGGGCGAAGGTGGTCGTCGTTTCCTCGAACTCACCAGTGACGGAATGACTCCGGTTGACTTTGCAACATGGGTCAATGCGCAGATGCAGCGCAATGGCGTTGCACGACGTTGGTCAATGTGGTTTCAAGATCATCCGATATTGATTTGTCCAACATGGACAGAGCCAGCGTTTGTGTATGACAATGACATTAAAGATGTTGAAAATGCAATGGGAACGTTGCAACAGTTACGTGCTGTGTTGCCTGCAAACTTGCTTGGACTTCCTGCAGTGGTGGTGCCGGGCGGAATGGCCGACTCGCTTCCAGTGGGTGTCCAGGTGATCGGGTCTCGCTTCACCGATCTTCACTGCCTTGCAATCGCCGAGCAGATCGAATCGGCGTGTGGTTTAAGCACGCCGATCGATCCGATCGACTGAGTATTTTCTTAGTTCGTCAGATTACGACGACGTTTTGTGCTTCCTCACCCTTGCGACCAGGTGCAACGTCGAATTCAACGGCTTGACCTTCGAACAAAGACTTGTAGCCTTCGCCCTTGATGTTCGAGAAGTGAACGAAAACATCGTCCCCTCCATCTCGTGAAATAAAGCCGTAGCCCTTCTCTGCATTAAAGAATTTGACGGTACCGCGCATAACTTTTCTCTTTTCGTGAAATGAGGAATCGCCCTTGTGGCAAATCCGACTTCTAGGTTATGACATGTTGTGCCTAAACACACTTCATCCCATCAACTATTTGCCAGCCAGTGCCGCGACCACGGGAGCAAACGCCTCTACGTCTTCGCCACCAACGATTACATAGGAAAAGCCCCATCGTTCGCGCCGCGCAAGAAGATCTTCAATCAGTTTGTTTGGTGGGCCCATTAATGCGAATGGGGTGTTGGCCACCATCGACTCTTCAACACCCATTCCCTTTGCCAGCCTGCTGATTGCGCCTTGTGCATCGTCGGTGACGTTGACCAAGAACGCACGAATATTCATTTCAATGTTGCCGATACGGTCGCCCGAAGCCTCACGTACGATGTCAACCTTGCCGTCAACGGCCTCTGCGGTCATGGTTGAAATGGCTTCAGGTCCAACAGCGCCAGCGGTCATCGTTGCATTAATGCCTACGATGTCGGCAACCTTGGCTGCATAGGTGAGCACGCGCTTACCGCCGCCACCAATGAGCAGTGGCGGGCACACACCTTGCACGGGCTTTGGCATGCCGTTGTAATTGGTGATGGTGTAATGCTTGCCGGCGTAAGAAAACGGACCGGGAGCAAAGCAGCCCTTCATGATGTCAATGCCTTCAATCATCTTGTCTATGCGGGTGCCAGCCGATTCGTACACGATTCCAGACTGCTCATAATCGGTGACCATCCACCCTGCACCAATTCCCAAATCAAGACGGCCATCGCTCAGTACATCAAGTGTTGCCATTTCTTTTGCAAATACCACGGGGTGCTTGTAGTCGTTGTCCCACACCAATGCGCCAATGCGTAATGTCGATGTCGCCATGGCGGCAGCAGTGAGCGCAGGAAGGGGTGCGAGCTGGTCGGTGAAGTGGTCGGGCATCGTGAGGGCGCCGTAACCAAGAGACTCAGTCTTTCTCGCAAGTTCTACCCATTCCTTGCCTGTTGGGGTGCTACTTGCTTGAATTCCAAAGCGAAATGGACGGATGGGGAACTGCCGAGTAGATGCCATTGATGCAGATTAGTGTTGATACCGACGTGAATCCCCACTTGAGGTTGAGTATCCGCCTGCTGATCACGATGCTCGCAGGAGCATTGGCAATCACGGCCATTGTGACTGCTATGGCGCCGCAGGCGTGGGGCATCCTCAACGCGCACAGTGAGGCTCCCGTCTCACTTTCTCAGTTTTCGGGATTGGCCCAACGCAGCATTTTGCTTGATGTCAACGGTCAGCAGGTGGGTGTATTTCAAGTTAAGAATACGCAACAAACGCCAATCAGCAAGATTCCCGAGTCGGTACGCAACGCATTCATTGCCGTTGAAGACTCGGTGTTCTACGAACACGACGGTGTCAACTTGCGGGCGGTGGGTCGTGCGGTTCTTGCCAACTCTCAAGGTGGTGGGCGACAGGGTGCATCAACAATCACTCAGCAAGTAATCAAAAATGAATTGTTGGGCGGCAAGATTTCGGGAAGTCGGCTCAAGCTTTTGCAGATTCGTGGTGCCGTGATGCTTGAACGCCAACTTACGAAAAATGAAATTCTCGAGCGTTATTTAAATACCGTATTTTTCGGCAATAACGCATACGGGCTTCAGGCAGCTGCCGAAGTGTATTTCGGAACATCGGTGCAAGGGCTCTCGCAGTTGCAAGGAGCATTTCTGGCGGGAATGGTTCAAGCACCGTCATCACGCGACCCATTTACGCGTCCCGATGCGTCGCGCTATCGCTACAAGCAGGTGCTTGGCCGTTTAGTGGAAGTTGGAGACATCACGCCAGAGCAGGCAACGATTGCATGCAAAGGATGGGAACAACCGCGCATTCGTACTGTTGAAGATGCCGACTGTCCAATCCCGGAGAATCGTCGTGAGATTTCCCGTGCAACCGATACAGGGCGAACATATTTCACTGAAGCTGTTCGCGATTACCTTCTCAATCGTTCAAACATCCTTGGTGATACATATGAAGAGCGTTACAAGAACTTGTTTTATGGCGGTCTGGTCATTCACACCACGCTTGACAAAACTGCACAAGCCGCAGCCGAGCAGGCAGCACTCGAACAGATGCCCGAGAACTCTGCAAATGTTCAAGCGGCTGTAGTAACGGTCGACAACGCAACGGGTGGGGTGCGGGCAATGGTTGGTGGTCGCGATTTTTTGGTCAGTGAAGTAAACGTTGCATTGCGTCGCCGTCAATCTGGTTCAAGCGTGAAAATGTTTATTCTTGCCGCGGCAATGGAGGCCGGTCTTCTACCAGACGATGTGATCGACGGAACTCTGCCGTGTACGTTGCCCAACCCAGGTAATGATGAAGAACCAACTTTCCTCATCTCCAATGGTGTCAGTCAGCCGACTGCATCGTTACGAACGATGACCGCTTTATCGATCAACTGTGCATATGCGCGACTTTCTCAGGTTGTTGGTCTCGAAAAAGTCGTCGCATTGATGTACGGAATGATGAGTTCAGATTTCTTGCCAAAACCAGAGTGGGGAACAGATGCTGAAAGGTTGAACCTCATCAAGCCGTATGCGTCGTTGTCGACAGGTGCTAATGAGCTGAGCCCCCTGGATATGGCATCAGGAGCGCAAACCATCGCCAACTTTGGTGTACACCACGAGCCATATTTGGTTGAAAAAATTGAGGATTCAACGGGAGTGATCTACCAACACAAATTGAATCCAGATCAAGCGTTATCTGAGGCCGCCGCCTTGCGTACGGTCGACACGATGAAGGGGGTGTTGAAGTTTGGCACTGCGCGTCGAACCCAACTTGAAGGCGGTCGTCCTGCTGCCGGAAAAACAGGAACTCAAGTTGACAACACCAATGCATGGTTTGTCGGGTTCACTCGCGAGCTAACTACTGCGGTGTGGGTGGGCGACCCTCGTGCGTATACACCGATGATCAACATTCCCGAGTTTGTTAAAGCAGACGGTTACCGGCGAATTCAGGGAGCTATGTATCCTGCACGCATTTGGAAGCAAATGATGGACACCACGCTAGGCAATGTGCCGATTAATGAGAACTCCGACTGGCCGTTGGCTCCAGGACCCGTGGCGACAGAAGCACGTGTTGATCTGGCTCCTCAGCGAATCTTTTTGCCAGGAAACGAATGCTTGGCACAAGTGGTATCGGGAACCGTGCCTCCAAGCACGGCACCGGCAAAACCAGGTAAAACAACCACTACGGTTCCAGTTGTGGTTGACAATACCGTTGTGGTGAACATCGTCGAGCCACCTGCGCTGCCTGTGGTGTCTACTACGACGACAACCACCACGACAACGATCGCGGGTACGCCAGTGACGAGTGTGATGCGCGACAAGCAGTACATCAAAGATCGATATCCGGCCGGCCCTGTCAACACGGTGCCAATAGGCGCTTATTGGGTCTATAACTGCGTCGATGGCTTGCCCCCATCGGCTGTAACAACGGTTGTTGAATAATCATGTCAGCACTGAACGATCTTCTCGCAGTGCAAACAACAGATATTGCGATATCGCAGGCGAAACATCGCTTGACTCATCTTCAAGAATCGATCGATCGTGACAGTGCAAAAAAATCGCTTTCCGAAATAGATGCACAGATTGCGGTGTGCGATACAGAGATCGTCGCTGCGAATACGGAGATCACAAAAGTCGATCGCCTCTCGCACGAACACGATGACAAACTGATCAAGTTAAATAAGCAATTGAAAACTGTAATTGCGCCTCGCGAAGCAGAGGCACTTCAGCACGAGATCGCAATAGTGACAACCGAAAGAAGTTTGCTTGACGACCGTGAGCTTGAACTCATGGGCGTCGTAGAAACTGCCGAACTTAGGAAGAGCGAACTTGGTCCATTGCAAGTAAGTGCAAAAAGTTCGTTAGCTTCTGCAACGATGGCATTGAGTTCGGTTAAGCAAAGGATTGACGCGGAAATCGCCGCTCTTATCGAACAGCGAAGCGCCCAAGCACTTGTTGTTGCGCCATCATTGATGTCGACGTATGAAGCAAAGCGCAAGCATCGCCCAGATGGGGCAGTGTGTCGTTTGACGGGGCCGACGTGTGGTTCGTGCCACCTTGACATCTCGCAGGGCGAAATCAACTCAATGCGTGCAATGCCTGTTGATGAGTTCCCAGAATGCCCGCATTGCGGCAGTTTTATCGTATTTTAGGAAGTCATGTTCTTTTGGTTTATCGGCACATCCATTGCAACCATATGGTTTGTATTCCACGATAAGAAGTTTGCGTATCGGCTAGTCGTTGCAGGCGCACTTGCTCCCGATGCCATTGAGGTGTTTCTCGGTCACGCAGGCCCACTTCACAGTTTGGTCACCATGGTGGCAATTATGGCTGTGGTCATGTTGATTACGTATGGACGCAAGAAGTCACGCAGCAAAATGCTCGCCTTCGTCATTGGCATGTTTCTGCACTTGGTGTTCGATGGCGCATTTACGAACACCAAGATGTTTTGGTGGCCAATCTCTGGGTTGCAGTTTGGCGATTACGCATTACCGGTGTTTGACCGTGGGCTTATCAACATTCCACTCGAGCTGATTGGCGCTGCACTGTTGTACTGGACGTATACGAAAGTTAAGGACACCAATGCTTAAGTGACGGTGAGTTGGTCTGTAAGCGGGGTTCTGTAATCGATGATCATCCCTCTATGCAACCTACCCGTGGGTTGTTTGTTGTAAACAACAAACGAACGGACAGCTCATGCCCACTGCATGGTCTTGCTTCGAATGGTGGCCCCAAGCCACGCAAGTTGCCTCACGTGCTGGTGCGCTCTTACCGCACCGTTTCACCCTTACCTGTTTCGCAATCTTGCGATTGCGCTCATCGGCGGTTTGTTCTCTGTTGAACCTTGCGTCAAGTTGCCCCGACCCGACTCTCGCCGGCACTCTGTCCTGTGAAGCCCCGACTTTCCTCAGATAGTGGTGCAAGCACCCTTACCCGCGATCATCCGACCTACTCACCGTCGAGGTCAGTGTACGGGGGAGTAATTAGCAGGAGACGTAGTCGTAGATGAGGCTGTTGAGGCTTGGTGTCTCAAGAGAAAGAGATGTTTTCAAGCCTTCAGCACTTGGTGCACCAATCGTCAGCGGAATGGTTGCTAAAGGACCGTATGGAGCTGGGACTGAAGCGATGTTCGGTTTGCCTGTGGCTTCGTTGGTGGTTGGGCCAACGGAGGCGTAACCACCGTTCAATACTTGTGCGAGGACTACAGCGTGACGTGCCTCGTCTTGAGCGATGCGAATCGCATCGGCGCGCAAGTTTGGAGCACTGAGTGATGTCACTACGCCCTGGTATGTCTGGGTTGCGACGTTTTCCAATGCATGTGCAAGAGCAACAACGTCTTTTGCCAAGTCGGGGTTGTCGCTCGCTGTGATCAGTTCGAGCGCTGGCTGAATGTAGATGCGATGAATGCGCTCGTTTGCGCATGTGTGTTCTTTTCCGCCTAGCGCAACAATAAGTCCGTTTAGCGCACTTGCGTGAGCGATGTGATCGTCACGGAAACGCTTTACAGCATCGGTAAGTTTTGCGTAATCACCAGTCAGTAGTCCACCGTCAAGTGCAGCAGTGTAGGTATCAATTGCGTTGTACTCAAGCGAAGCAGCAGTGCGCAATAGCACCACATCATTCACAACGCCTTCAGGGAGTTCAGCAAGCGGAGTCGCTTCGCCTTCTGAGGAGATGTTGTCACTTTGCTGTACGCCAGATTGTTTACCGCACGCAGCCAAGAATGTGGCTCCGAATACGGTGAGACCACTTACGCGAAGTGCGTCACGACGAGTGATGTTGTTCATGGTGCCACCGTTGTTTCAGTAGATGCCTCTGGGGCTTGTGGAATTGAGGGAGCAAGTGAGTTGGCACTCTTATCAAGAGCAGAAGTGAGGTTGAGTCCTGGAAGTGTTCCAAAGACTGCTGCCTGACGTGCCTCGATGGTGATGATCGATGCAAGAACTCTGACAGCATCAATTCCCTGCAGTTGTCCAAGGATGTCGGTGTTTGTTGCTGCAACAGTGTTTTCTACGTTTTGCAATGCGCTGTACGCGGATTGTGCAGAACCAAGTTGACCAACATGGGTGGAGTACAGCGACTCGTTGCGCTGATTGGTTGCAGCCTTGCCGATTAATCCATTGATTGCTTGAGCGTACATATTGTGGTGCTCGCCAAACATCGTGATCATTGCAAGTTCATCACCTGCGAACTTTCCCGAGTCAGCTGCCTTCTTGTAAAGGTCGTGGGCGGTGATTTCGACTCCCTGAGCAATTTGAAGCAGTTGCTTGTCTGCTTCTGTTGGTTGCGCGGGTGGCGTGCTACGCGGAGAGCGTGCTTGCGCGTTGGTCACGTGGGTGTTCCTTTCAAAAATCCGACAAATCCTTGCCCAATGGGGCGCTAACAATCTAGAAGTCAAGAGCAGATAACTCGGGTATCCAGCCCGCGGCTCGGTTCAGCGCTTCCGTCCATTGGCCTCGGTCGAGGGAGGCGCTCGGGCTTACCACCTGGGCTGGGATCCATGTGCTGACAGCCTCAGATAAGGATTTCCATGTACCGGTTGCCACTCCTGCCAGGAACGCTGCCCCCAGAGTGGTGGCCTCGGTGACGGGAGACACTTCGACATTTCGTTGGGAGGCATTCGCCAACGCTTGGACGAATGTGGCGTTCTTGCTCATCCCGCCATCGATGCGCACAGAGGTGATGGACAAACCAGAATCAACTTCGGCTGCCTCGATCAGGTCGGTACCGCGATGTGCGATGCCTTCGAGAACGGCACGCACGATATGGCTGCGGTTGGTGCCGCGCGTCAGACCAAACAGCGATCCGCGTGCACCGTAGTCCCAACGCGGTGTACCGAGTCCAAGCAGTGCTGGCACATACACCACACCATCAGTGGTATTGCATTGTGCAGCAACATCGTGGCTCTCGTGCGGAGAATCAATGAGTTGCATATCGGTGCACAACCAATCAATGTTTGTTCCTGCCGACAACATGATGGCTTCAGCGCCCCAGTTCACTGACTGCGCATCGCTGTACGTAATGATCGGAAACGTGCCACCAGTGCTTCGCTGGGCCGATTGTGGAGCAGCATCACCTGTGAAAATATCTAGCATGCCACCAGTACCAAATGTAATTTTTGTTTTTCCAGGCACGATGCAACCTTGCCCAATGAGTGATCCTTGCTGATCGCCGACAATTCCAGCAATTGGTGGCGCGCCATCTAACTCGGTTGCATATCCAACCACGCCGCCTGACGTCACCACTCGAGGCAACATTGATTCATCAATGCCCATCAACGACAGTGATCGTGTCGACCATGTTTGTGTGAGTGGATCAAGCAAACCTGTGACAGCGGCATTGGAATGATCGGTGACATGCAGTGCTCCACCCGATAACACCGAAGCAACCCACGTATCAACCGTTCCGATCTTGATGTCGGCTCCCGCAGGAATTACGTAGTTCTTTAACATCCACGATGCCTTGGTCGCAGTCTGGTTGGGTGCAAGTGTGAGGCCGTGCTCAATCTTTGCAGTAATGCACTCGCCAACAGTTCGCAAGTCTTGCCACGACAGTGCGGGGCCGAGCGGAATCCCAGTGTGAGCATCCCATATGACGGTCGATGCTCGTTGCGTAGTAATTCCGATTGCCTCAACTTTTCCTGCTTGGGCAAGCGACATTCGTGCAACACGCAAAATTGCATCACGCATCGCGAGTGCATCGAACTCCACGAGTCCTGGAAACGGTGACATTGGTGAGCACTTTTCGTAATTGAGGTGCTCAATGGTTCCATCCGGGGAAACAACGGCAGCACGCAGACCAGTGGTTCCAACATCAACGACGAGCACGCTCACGGCCACACCTGGCGACCATTGTTTCGCAGCGAAGTCAACCCAATCTTTCCGGGATTAAGTAGGTCCTTCGGATCCAATGTGTTCTTCAAACCCTGCAGTAATTGCAGAGCGTTGCCGAGTGATTCCTGCATGAAGCGAGCGCGATTGATACCAATTCCATGATGATGCGAGACACTTGCTCCGCATGCAATTGCTGCGCGTTGACCAGCGTTCCACATGGCGATGTAGTTGTCTTCTACGGCGTCGGTTTTGTCTCCGGCAAAGGTGAAATATAGGCATGCGCCATCGAGGTAGCTGTGCGATAGGTGGCACGATGCAGACCGTGCCCCAACTGCTGACATGAACGCCGTGCGCACGTCATTAAAGATGGATTCCAGCTTTGACCATGGCGCTGATACTTCCATGGTGTCCACGATGTATCCCTTGCGGGTGAGTGCTTGCAGCCCGCTGGTGTCATTGCGGTGATGCAGCCACTTTTCTACTAACTCAACATCTCCGACTCTTCCGTGATTACTTATCGCACATTCGCGAACGATGTCCAGTGTTGCTTTCACTAAGCGCTCATCACCTTCGTCAAGAACAAGCAGGGTGCACTGTGTTCCATCAAGCCCGTGTGATCGCTTACTTTCGATTTCGTCATACAAGCGAAGTACTGCAGGTGTCGCGCCATTACGTACCGAATCACGACATGCGTGCATGCCGTCGGCAAACGAGGGGAATACATATGCGGCACGCGCCTGAAACTGGGCTACAGGATGCGCACGTAACCACACTTTTGTGATCACGCCTAGTGTTCCCTCGCTGCCAACAAAGAGCGAGGTGAGATCTGGGCCAATCGCTGCAGCAGGCGCACCACCAGTGCGCACAATGTCGCCGTTTGCCAGAACTACTTCAAGGCCAACAACCATGTCTTCAATTTTCCCGTAGCGCGTGGAGTATTGGCCAGCACCTCTGCACGCAACCCATCCACCGATGGTTGAAATATCGAACGACTGTGGGAAGTGGCCAACGGTGAGTTGAAACTTCGATTGCAGTTCGTTTTCAAAGTCTGGTCCGAAGGTGCCGGGAAGCACTTCGACAATTCCTGAAACTGTGTCGACGGAAACAATACCTTGCATCGCGGTGACATCTAAAACAACGCCTCCGTACAACGGAACAGAACTTCCGCATACTCCGCTGCGACCACCTGCAACTGTCAGCGGTAAGTCGTGCGCATTGCACACTGCAACAATCGCTGCAACTTGGATGGAGTTAGTTGGTGTGCATACCGCGCCGGCTCGACGTGGAGTTTTGCCTTGCAACGCCCAGTGCATCGCGAGTGGCCACCAATCTCTTCCGTGTTCGGCGGTGGATTGTGCATCTGTTGTGGTGGGGCAAATGGCACTCAGTGCGTCTAGAGCGGCAGCGTTGAGATCGTTATTGCCAGCGAATCTGCTGACAATGTCGTCTGCAGCACCAGCGAACTCAATAGGTTCGGTCGGCTGTGTCATGCACCGAGGTTACGCCTATCGGAGGTGGTACTGAGAAGCGAGGAACTCGGCTTCACTGACCATGCCGGCTGCTTCTTCGCGTGAGCATGAATCAACAAATTCAGAAATCTGTCGATCGATTTCGGCGGAATCCCAGTTCAGTTCGCCAGCCATCAGTTCGGCAACGCTGCGAGCGCTATCCAATGTGGCACGACGGTTGATGATGCGTGCTCGTGTGCGTCGCGACAACACGTCATCGAGTGTTTGGGCCATTTCATTGCGGCAGGCAAACACGGCCTCGGCGCGCAAGTAGGGCAAGCCGACAACGAGAGGTTCGCCCAACGATGAGTTCTGGGTAATGAGGTCTTTGATCGCGTTCATTTCGGAGCCGAAACGCTCGGCCAAATGAGCATCTGGGCCTTTCAGCATTGATGGCCTAAATCCGGCAGCACCAATGATCGACAAATTTTTTGTTTTGCACTTTCGTGCCTTGCCCGTATGTTTCACCACTTCGTCAACCGTGTGCTCTGACATTTTGCGGTAGGTCGTCAACTTTCCACCCATGATGGAGATCACGCCAGAAGGTGAAACCTTTACTTTGTGTTTACGCGACAAGTCAGCTGTTTTGCCTGTAGCTGCAGAACCGTCTTCATTGCTGACAAGTGGACGTAAACCTGACCACACAGCAGTTACGTCATCGACGGTCACCTTGGTGGTGATGGATTGGTTCAATGCCTCAAGGACATAATGAATGTCTTCAGCACTGGTTTGCGATTCGTTTACGCCACCCGCAAAGTCGGTATCTGTGGTGCCTATATAGGTGTATTTGTAGGTGCCATCGCCATGTGGAATCCATGGAACAACAAACAGGCTGCGCTTGTCTCTGCGCACAGGAATCACGATCGCGATGTCATTGCGTACTTTTTCCCACGGCACGGTGACATGGATGCCTTTGGCGGGACGAATGCTATGTGGATTAGTGCCTTCATCGGCCTGACGAACCTCATCGGCCCAAACACCAGCTGCATTCACCACCGTCGTGGCACGAATGGTGAATGGATCACCATCTGTGGGGTGCACCTGGGCGCCACGAGCAATTCCTTGTTCATCATGAACAATCTTTGTTACGCGGCATTGGTTTGCAATTGCGGCACCATGCTGTGCTGCGGTTCGAGCAAGAGCGACACATAGACGTGAGTCGTCTGCTGCGGCGTCGTAGTACAAGTACGCGCTGGCCAATTTCTCAAATGGCATCGTTGGAAGATGGGCGTGTGCAGCTTTTGCTTTGAGTCGGCGATGGAACTTGCCGATTCTCCATCCACCCGTTAAGTCGTACATCCATAAAGCACTGCCTAGTGCACGCGCAATCTTGCGAGAGACCACACCATCTTTGGTGAGAATCGGGATCATGAACGGCAATAGCTGTACAAGATGCGGAGCATTTTTGCGCAGACGCTGACGCTCGTGAAGGGCTTCATACACCAAACCGATCTCGCCTTGTTGCAGGTAGCGCAATCCGCCGTGGATGAGTTTGCTGCTTTTTGAAGAGGTGCCCGATGAGAAATCGTCTTTCTCGACGAGGGCTGCGCGCAAACCTCGAGATGCTGCATCAAGTGCCACACCAACGCCCGTAATGCCTCCGCCAATCACCAGCACATCAAATTGCTCGGACTTCATTCGATCAATATGGAAGTCGCGCTCAAAATTCACATTCCAATCCTAAACGCTCAACTCATTTAGTAGGTTGGCGGAGCAGTGAATTTTCAACAAAGGAGTAATTCGTGGCAGGCCTGGCTGGTTCGAAAACGCATGAAAACCTCAAAGATGCATTTGCTGGAGAAAGCCAAGCCAATAGTCGTTACTTGTGGTTTGCTCAGAAAGCAGATGTCGACGGATTTCCAGAGATCGCCGCATTGTTTCGGAGCATTGCGGTTAGCGAAACCGGCCATGCTTTCGGAATTCTTGAGTATCTTGCAGAAATCGGTGATCCAGCATCGGATGAGCCAATTGGTGACACAGAAGACAATGTGAAGTCGTCGATTCTTAGCGAAACATATGAATACTCGGAGAAGTACCCGATATTCGCAAAAACTGCTCGCGATGAAGGCTTTTCAGAAATCGCAGATTGGTTCGAATCTCTTGCTCGGGCTGAAAAAAGCCATGCACTCAGACTCGCGGATGCGTTGAAGAGCATTTCCTGAAATTGCGCAACACATGACCACGATTTACGACCCGCATCACCCGCTTTATCTGGACGAGGCAGATACCCGCAAAGAGCTCGAACGTGTGTACGACCTCTGTCAAGGCTGTCGCATGTGTGTCGATTTATGTCCATCGTTTCCCACGCTGTTTTCGTACGTAGATATGCATGACGATCGCGATTCGGGGAAAATGACACCAGCGCAACAAGATCACGTTGTTGATGGATGTTTCCAATGCAAGATCTGTTATGTGACATGTCCGTACACGCCAGAGTTGCATGAGTGGGCACTCGACTTCCCGCGTCTCATGTTGCGAGCCGATGCGATGAGATATACCAACGGTCACCTTTCCATTCGTAACAAGATGACCACTGCAGTGCTTGGTCATACAGACGCAGTCGGAAAAGCGGCAACCAGGTCGGCAGTTGTTGCCAACGTGATCATGGGGGCAAAGCCTGGTTCGTTGATTCGCAAAGTGGTCGAAAAGACTTCAGGTATCTCGAGCGTACGAATGTTGCATCCATTCGCAAGGCAACGTTTCACAACGTGGTTCGAAAAGCGTCCAAAGATTCGAGTAATGAAATCACAAGGTGATGTTGTGGTCTTTCCTACCTGTGTTGTGGAATATCAGCATCCAAGTATTGGG
>Ga0222714_10003860_pt1 | contig 15011 bp, 14 predicted proteins | sample C33_3DmetaG_FD_165048 | JGI IMG/M metagenome (GOLD analysis project Ga0222714, IMG submission 165048) | Estuarine water microbial communities from San Francisco Bay, California, United States - C33_3D | ecosystem: Environmental > Aquatic > Marine > Unclassified | place: USA: California... | reverse complement strand
CGAGAAAAGGCTGCTGAATTAAACATCGATGACGACATGATAAGAAGGCCATTAAATGTTGGCTTTTCGGGTGGTGAAAAAAAACGTAATGAAATCCTTCAAATGGCGCTTTTAGATCCAAAAATTTGTATACTGGATGAGACTGATTCAGGTTTGGATATAGATGCTTTGAGATTAGTTGCTGAAGGTGTTAATAAACTTAGAAGCGAGAGTCGTTCTTTTATTGTAATAACTCATTATCAAAGGTTGTTGGATTATATTAAGCCTGATTATGTACACATAATGTATAAAGGTAAAATTATCGAGACGGGAGATAGTACTTTGGCTCTCGATTTAGAAAAATCCGGTTATAATAACTATATCAAATAGATCTATGAGCACAACAGATATACAGATTAGTGCGGAAGAGCAAATCTTATCTTACTGCAAAAAAAATATTGCCACACAAGATAAAAAGCATTGCTTTTATAATTCAAGATTAGACGCTTACGAATTATTCAAGAGGGATGGACTTCCTGGTGTAAAAAATGAAAATTGGAAATATACAAACATCTTACAAAAATTAGAAAGTATTCCTGTACGCTCTCAAACTCATTCTGCGCCACTAAATGTAAATAATTTTATCAATAATTTTGATATCATGAGAAAACTTAAGGATACAAATGATACAGTTCTTGTTTTTATGGATGGTAAGATGCAGGAGCAATTATCTTTATTATATGAAAAAAGAAATATAGAAATATCTTCTCTTAAAGATGATGTAATTCCAGAGTGGGCAAATAAAATAAATAATAAAAAACATTCTGAAAATGAAGATGAATTATTTAATTTGAATACTTTACTCATGGAAGATGGTGCTTTGATTAATGTTAAGAAGAATAATACTAGAGTAGAAAACGTTTATATAGTTCACGTTGGTAATAATAATGGATTTTATAACTACAGACATATAATCAATATTGAAGATCATGCTCAGGTAAACATCATTGAACTAAAAATATCTAATAAGTCTGATATTGATGCTCTGTATACATCATCAATAATTTGGTCCATTGGAGATCATTGTGTGGTAAATAATGTTAAATATCAGGCACATAATCAAATAACAATTGGGTTTAATCAACAATATGCCGATATAGGAAGTAATACGGAATTCAATAGTTTTACAATATCATCTGGTTCAAAGTTACTAAGAGAATCTAGAAATATTAATTGTAACGGATCCAATAGTAATATTTCCATCTCAGGCGTAAATCTTTTAGATGGTAACAGTCATATAGATACGCTTTTATCAGTTCGACATAAGGCTCCAAACACAATTAGTAGAGAGAAATATAAATCAATCATTAATGACAATGCAAAGGGTGTTTTCCAAGGTAATATTATTGTGGATCAAATAGCGCAAAAGACAATTGCAAAACAATCAATTGATGCTTTGATATTATCCAGTCATGCTGAGCACGACGCAAAACCTGAACTTGAAATATATGCAGATGATGTCCAATGTGGGCATGGTGCAACAACTGGGCAAATAAGTCAAGACTCGCTATTTTATTTAAAATCCAGAGGTATCCCTGAGGATGAAGCAAGAAGATTACTTATTCATGCATTCCTAACTGATGCCCTTGATGAGATTAAAGATAAAAAAATATTAGAGACTTTTGGAGATGTAATGAATAATATGCTTAATCGTGTCTCAAAAGGAAACTTTAATGTTTGATATAAATGCAGTTAGAAATGATTTTTCATTTGTAAATCAAAAAATAAATGATGGCTATTCAGTTTATCTTGATAATGCAGCGTCTTCTCAGAAACCAAGATCTGTGGTTGACGAAATATCACGTGTATATCATGAAGAATATGCAAATGTGCATAGAGGAATACACTATTTATCTATGAAAGCTACAGAAAATTTTGAGAATGCAAGGGCTGAGGTCACAAATTTTTTAAATTCTCAAAATGAAAATCAGATAATTTTTACCAAAAACGCAACTGAGGCTATTAATTTAGTGGCGTCTTCCTTTGGGTCTAAATTTGAGAAAGGCGATGAAGTGATAATATCAATATTAGAACATCATTCAAATATTGTTCCATGGCATTTTCTAAGAGAAAGAAATGGTGTAGTAATCAAATGGGCTAATATTGATGAGAGTGGGTGTATTGATGTTGATCATTTAGAATCTCTAATTACTAAAAAAACAAAAATTATTTCTGTCACGCATATGTCAAATGTTTTGGGAACAGTCCAACCTTTAAAAGAGATAATTAATTTAGCTCATCAAAGGGATATACCAGTAATGGTAGATGGTACTCAGGGAGCAGTGCATAATAATATTGATGTAAGTGATTTGGACGTGGATTTTTATGTGTTTACAGGACATAAATTATATGGGCCGTCAGGTATTGGAGTTCTTTATGCAAAAAAAGAACAGCTAGATAATATGATCCCCTATCAAGGTGGTGGAGAAATGATTGCCGAAGTTACAAAAGATACAGTTGTTTATGCAGATGTACCGCAGAAATTTGAGGCAGGAACACCTCCAATAGTTCAGGCTATTGGGCTTGGTCATGCCATAAAATACATTAAACAGATCGGAATTTCAGAAATACACAAACATGAAAAACAAATATCAGATTATGCAAAAGAAAAATTGGCACAAATTGATGGAATAAATTTCTTAATAAACCCAGTTAAAAGCAATGGAATTTTTTCTTTTACTATGGATGGGACTCATCCCCATGATGTTAGCACAATAATAGACAGAAAAGGTGTTGCTATTCGAGCGGGTACACATTGTGCAGAACCACTACTGCAAACATTTAATGTTACATCAACATGCAGGGCTTCAATTGGAATGTACAATAACGAGAAAGATATTGATAGTTTGTGTGACTCTTTGTTATATTGTAAAAAGTTCTTTTCATAGGTTTTTTGTAAAATGAATGAGAAATTAACATTAGATGAAGAAACAATATCCGATTTGACGGATAAAATAGTAACTGCACTCAAAACAGTTTACGATCCAGAAATTCCAGTTGATATATATGAGCTTGGTTTGATCTATAAAGTTGATATAGATGAGAATTTTCATGTGGATGTTGAAATGACACTAACGGCTCCTGGTTGCCCAGTTGCAGGTGATATGCCTAAATGGGTTGAAGACGCAGTGTTATCTGTAGGTGGTATCAGCTCTGCCGCAGTCAGGCTTGTTTTTGATCCCCCATGGGATATATCAATGATGTCAGAAGAAGCGCAAGTTGCTCTTAATATGCTATAATCAAAGTAGATGATATGAAAGGCAATATTATAACATTAACACCAGCTGCAGTTGAAAGAGTTAAATCTCTCATTGCCAATTCAACAGAACATGGAACTATGCTTCGTGTTGGAATAGAAAAGGGGGGGTGTGCTGGCCTTCATTATTCCATGGAATATGTTTCTGAAACACTTGCCGGCGATGAAGTTATAAACCAGGATGACGTCACAATTGTCATTGACCCAAAAGCAATACTTTACTTACTTGGAACTGAAATGGATTATGTGGAAGATAAGTTTAGTTCCGGGTTTAAATTTAATAATCCAAATGAAACATCTGCATGTGGATGTGGTGAATCAGTTGAAATAACTCCAATTGAGTCTTTGGATATCCCTAATTAAGACTTTTTAATACAATATCCAAAACCGTGTACGGTTTCTATTTTACATTGTCCAGAATAGTTGTCTTTCAAAACTTTCCTAAGTCTACTCATATGAACGTCTACTGTACGATCATCTATCTCTAAATTATTATTCCAAACATGATTTATAATTTGTTCTCTAGAAAATACATTTTCAGGACGACTCATCAATAAAGCCAGAATGCTATATTCAGTTTTACCAATTTTTATATTTTTATCAGCTGCTTGTAGAGTTTTTTTGTTTTGGTCTATCAGAAGATCTGCGTATTCAATCATAGTTGATTTATTCGTTGATTTTACTCTTCTAAGCAGTGAGTTTATTCTGGCTATTAATTCAATTGGAGAAAATGGTTTTGTAATATAATCATCTGCACCAGAAGTTAAGCCATGAGATGTATCAATATCTTCACCACGGGCGCTTAGGATAATGATTGGAAGCTCAGAAAACTCTTTTGATGCTCTAATTTTTCTACAGACTGAGATACCTGATGAATTTGGCATCATCCAATCTAATATTGCAATATCAGGGTTGTTATCAATGATTAAATCAAAAGCATCATCACCGTTATTGGCTGCTAATACTTTAAAATTATTTTTTTCTAAATGAAACTTAATCAGTTCGATCTGATTGACTTCATCATCTGCAATAACAGCAAGCATTTTAATATCAGAATGTAGTCATCGCCTTTGGGCGTTTTGTTTCAGGGAATTTTCCTTCAATTAAGAAATATGTCTGCTTTGCAATTGAAGTTGTATAATCGCCAATTCTCTCTAGATTTTTGGACATAAAAATTAGATGTGTCATCATTTTAATGTTATCAGAGTCCTCAGCCATAACTTGCAAGGTTTCTTTAAAAATACTCAAATATAGACGATCTGTTTCTACGTCTGACTCCCATATTTTCATAGCTTTTTCTATATCTAGTTCCATGTAAGCATCTAAAACCTGATGCAGTAATCCTTGGACGTGCGTGCCCAAACCAATAATATTTACAGGCAACCTATCAAATTCTTCTTCTGTAACAATTATTTGACTTCGTCTTGCTATATTTTTTGAATAATCACCAATCCTTTCGAGGATTGCACCAATTCTATCTGCAACGAGTAAACTTCTAAGGTCATAGGCAATTGGTGACCAGAGGGCTAATAACTCAAAAACAGATGAACTTATCTCCGCTGTTATCTGATCAAGTTTCTTATCGCGCTCGATTATTGATTCAAATTTTTTAATGTTTTTATCTTTTAGTGCATTGAGTGAATTATCTAATTGTGTTTCTGCTAGAGCGCCCAGTTTCGCTATCTGCTTATTCACATCTTTTAGACCTTCATCAAATGCTGAATTAATGTGATTGGTCATCTTTTTCTCCTAACCTATTCTACCTGAAATATAAGCCTCAGTCATTTCATGTTTCGGATTTGTAAATATATTGGACGTATCGTCGTATTCTATCATCTTCCCCAAATGAAAATATGCAGTTTTTTCAGAGAGTCTTGCAGCTTGTTGCATTGAGTGCGTTACTATGACAATAGTATATCGTTCTTTTAATTCATTAATCAGTTCTTCAATTACCGCAGTTGCAATTGGATCTAGGGCAGAGCAAGGTTCATCCATTAAGAGTACGTCGGGATTTACTGCAATTGCTCGAGCTATGCAGAGCCTTTGCTGTTGGCCGCCTGATAATGATAGTCCAGAAGCATCAAGTCTTTCGTGAACTTCGTCCCACAATCCTGCTCTTTTAAGACTTTTATGCACTATGTTATCTAATTCATTTTTTGAGTCAGCCAACCCATGGATTCTTGGTCCATAAGCAACATTATCATAAATTGATTTAGGAAAAGGGTTGGGTTTTTGAAACACCATTCCAATTCTTGCTCTCAATTCTACAATATCAGTATCTGGTAAATTGATATCGGTACCATCAATAAGAATTGAGCCTTCAACCTTACATCCTGTAATTAGGTCATTCATCCTGTTTAGGCATCGAATAAAAGTTGATTTTCCACAACCCGATGGGCCAATAAGAGCGGTAACCTCTTTTTCTTCAATTTTTAAATCAATTCCGTGCAGAGCTCTCTTGTCTCCATAATCAACGGTTATATTATTTGTAACTATCTTATTTTTCTTTTTCATCGACTTACCAACGTCTTTCATATTTTCTTCTAAGTAGTATAGCTAATAAATTCATTATTATCAAAATGAGTAGCAATATCAATATGGCAGCACTGGTCAAGTACTCAAAAGATCTCTCTGGATTATTAGCCCACATATAAATTTGTGCAGGCAGTACTGTAGCTTTATCTGTAATTTTTGATGGAACATCCACAATAAATGCCATCATTCCTATCATAAGTAATGGAGCAGTTTCTCCTGCTGCTCGAGCTATTCCAATAATTGTGCCCGTCAATATCCCTGGAAGTGCCAGTGGGACTACGTGATGAATAATTACCTGCATTTGTGACGCACCAACACCATAGGCAGCTTCTCTGATTGAAGGTGGTATGGATGCCAAAGCTGCTCTTGTGGCTATAATTATCACCGGTAAGGTCATAAGTGCTAGGACAATACCTCCAACTAAAGGTGCTGACCTTGGCATACTTAAATAATTTAAAAAAACTGCTAAACCTAGAAGCCCATATACAATTGATGGCACTGCAGCTAGGTTATTTATGTTCACCTCAATGATATCCGTAATCCGATTTTTGGGAGCAATTTCTTCCAAATAAATTGCGGCTAGTACACCAATTGGAAAGCTTATTATCAGCGTCACAAACATTGTTAGTAAGGTACCAATAATACCTCCTTTAAGACCGGCAAGCTCTGGTTCACGGCTATCACTGTTCTGAAATAGTTTCCATGATATTTGTTTCTTAATTCTATCATCTTCGGACAGAAAGCTAATATATTTTAGTTGGTCGTCTGATACAGTTCTCATGTTTTCTGGGAGCGTTACATCTATAATTTTTTTCAGAACTAAATCCACATCATCTGATGCAGTAACATATATTGTATTTTTTTTATCGAGTAGTTTGGGGTTTTTTAAATAAAAATCTTTTATTTTTATATATGCAGCCGTAGATAAAATTTTATTTAATTCTTTTTTCTGAGATCTGCTCTCAACATCTGGGAAAAGTTCATATAAGGAAGACTTTTGGATGGATCTCCACGATACTTCGTTAGGATCATCTTGGAATTGTTGTATATCATCATCATCCATTTGTACATCAACCCCGATGCTTGTTTGAGTAAATGCAGGTATGGCACTAATTGTAATAGAAGAAAGCAGAGTTAAGAGAATCATTATCCCAATAATAAGGGCAGACATACTATAAACTTTAAATCTTTTTTCAGCTTTATATCTATTTTTCAGCCTTTTTGATGTATTAAAATCAGTCATATTGCTCTCTGTATTTTCTAACTATGTAGATTGATAAAATATTCAATAAAAGTGTGATAATGAATAGAGTAAATCCTAAAGCGAATGCGGCGAGTGTCTTTGCGCTATCAAATTCTTGGTCTCCAACTAATAAAACAACAATTTGAACTGTTACAGCTGTAACAGACTCAAAAGGGTTAATCGTAAGATTAGCGGCGACACCAGCTGCCATAACCACAATCATAGTTTCGCCAATAGCACGCGATAATGCCAATAATATAGCACTCATAATACCAGGCAGTGCAGCGGGAAGTATCACTTTCTTTACAGTCTCAGACTGAGTTGAGCCAAGCGCTGCTGACCCCTCACGAAGACTCTGTGGAACAGCATTTATAACATCATCAGATAGAGATGAGATTAACGGTATGATCATAATCCCCATTACAATACCAGCTGCTAACGCTGATTCAGAAGATAAACTAAGTCCCAATGTTGCTCCATTATCCCTGAGAAATGGCGCTACAGTTAAGGCTGCAAAAAATCCATAAACAACAGTTGGAATACCTGCTAAAATTTCAAGCATAGGTTTTGCTACAGCCCTAATTCTTGGGTTTGAATATTCTGATAAATATATTGCAGATAATAACCCTATAGGAACAGCTACAAACATTGCAATTATTGTAATTAATATAGTGCCTAAGAATAACGGAATAGCACCAAAAAGACCCTCATTGGCGACTTGATCTTCACGCAGGGCAATTTGAGGGCTCCATTTTAGTCCAAATAAGAAGTCCGATACTTTAATGATTTTGAAAAATTCGATTGTCTCAATTATTAGAGATAATACGATGCCTATTGTCGTTAGAATTGCAACTAATGAAGCTACAATCATTGTGTTCTTTATAATATTTTCAACTTTAGTTCTTGCATTAAATCTGAGGTTTATTTTTCTGTAAGCATAAAAAAATAAAAACAGAGATGAAATAGAACTTACAACCAAAATCAAATTAACACTCAATTGAGATATGTCATTATAATAACCGACAAGGGATAAAATATCTTGGTTGTCAGTGTTTATGATACCTTCAGATATTGAGATTACCTGCGATCTTAATACTCCAATTTGACTATTATCTTCTAGCAGTATTGTATTTTGTATTTTTTGTTCGAGTAATGAATGGATAATATTGGGTGAAATCATAACCCAAATGAGTATTAAGATTGCGGAAGGTATAAGCAAATATAATGCTAGGTAAAAACCGTGATAAGTATCTCGTGAATGCTGAGGAACTTGATTTAATGTTGTTTTTTTTTGTATAGTTTTTTTCCCAAAAAAATACGAAGCAAAACTTAAAAATAACAACGTCAATATATAAAAATTAAGCATTTCTTTTAATTATCCAATTCATACACAAATGAGGTCTTCGATGTACTGGGACTCGAAGACCTCAAAATAACTAAACTGATATTACTATTACATAATTATTACATGATTAGTTTCGGCATATCAGTTGCAGCCTTACGATATGTTACTCTTTCATCTTCTGGTAGAGGGATTAGTCCTTTGTCAACAAGATAACCATCCTCACCATAGGAGTCTTCAGATGTAAATTCTTTAGTATATTTTTTAATACCAGGAACAACATCTATGTGAGCGTGTTTAACGTAAAAAAATAAGGATCGTGAGATACCATAAGAGCCATCAGCAATATTCTCGAATGTTGGTTCAATATTGTTGATGAATGCTCCTTTTATTGCATCTGAGTTTTGATCTAAGAAACTAAAGCCAAATACGCCAATCGCATCACTGTTGGCTTCTAGTTTTGATACCATGAGGTTATCATTTTCTCCTGCATCAATCCAATAACCATCTTCTCTTATGCCATATACAACAGCTTCCCAAACATCGCCATCTTCTTTTTTAAGAGTATTTAGGCATTCTATTGCCTTTGCTCCACCTTCCATTGCAAGTTCGGACCAGGCATCCCTTGTACCAGATGTTGGAGGAGGTCCAAGAACTTCTATTTTTACATCTGGAAGTGATGAATTAATCTCGCTCCATTTTTCGTATGGGTTATCAATTAGTTTACAATCTTCTTTGGTTGCGTCTGTTCCAGGAACTTTTGCAGCAATTGCCAAGTATATCTCTTCCATTGTTAAGTCAAGATCTGGTCCTTGATTTGAATTAGCGACAACAATGCCATCAAAACCTATTACAATTTCTGTCATATCAATGCCATTTGCAGTACAGTTATCATATTCACTTTTCTTAATTCTTCTTGATGCATTTGTAATGTCAGGATGTTCAAGTCCAATACCAGCGCAAAAGAGCTTTATTCCTCCGCCTGATCCAGTTGACTCGATAACTGGTGTATTATTGTCGGAATTTCTTCCAAATTCCTCAGCAACAACTGTTGCAAAAGGAAATACAGTAGATGATCCTACGATTTGAATTGTATCACGGGCATCTGCTTTACCAATTGGAAACGTAATTAACCCGCCAAACATAATAAATAAAAAATATTTTAAAACTTTCATTTCAAAAGTTCCCTTAATAAAATTAACAGTATAACTGTTCTCTTAATGGGCGTTGTATTTTAAGATATTGTTACCAAAATGTTACAAAAATATGACAGATTTCATTTTTTGGTATTATCAACAGGAAATAAAATAGAAAATGTTGTTTTGCCATCGGTTTCGCTTGTGATTTCAAGCTCAGCATTATGTCTGAGTAAAATGTGTTTAACTATAGCTAAGCCAAGCCCAGTCCCACCGACATTTCTAGATCTTGCTTTATCAACGCGGTAAAACCTCTCTGTAAGTCTTGGCAGATGTTCTTCACTAATTGGGGCGCCAACATTAATTACGGACGATTTAAGATAGTTTCCATCTTGCCTCTTTATGAATTCTACCACGATATCTATTGTGCTATTTTCGTGGGAGTATTTAATTGCGTTATCAATTAAATTATGAAAAACCTCTATTATTTGATCCGAGTCAGCTGAAATATTCGGAGTATCATAGTCAGGGTATCGGATGTTTATACTCTTTCCTAGCTCATCAGCTCTGAGATCAAGTGCATCTTTCGCTGTTTTTATCTGCTCTATAAGATTAATCTTCTCATCTAATTCTGCGTACATATTAATTTCTATTTTTGAGAGTGAAAGTAAATCTGAAATAATTCTATCCATTCTATTTGACTCTTCTTTCATAATGCCCAAAAATTTGGCACGATGATCTTGATCTATTTCTTCGTTTTGAAGTGTTTCAATGAAGCCACTGATGGTTGTTAATGGAGATCTTAATTCGTGACTTACATTTGCAATGAGATCTTTTCGAACGTTCTGAAATTTTTCTTCAATGGTTTTGTCTCTGATTATCATAATCCCTAAGTTATTTTTCTTATGATGATAAGAGAGCTCAAGGATATGTTTGCCAATGCTTGAATTGTATAAAAACATTGTATCAATTGATCGATTTTCATTAATAGCATCAATCAGTTCGCTATTTCTAATTACATTGTATATTGGGATATCTATAATTTTATTCCCAAAATATTTTAAAGCAATTTCATTAGCAAATACTATTTCGTAGTCTTCTGACACAAAAATAACTCCCTCATTCAAGTAATTCAGTAAGTTATTAAATTGCTTTCCGTATGACATATATCTTTCACCAACGTTGTTTATGTATTTGCATAAAAGTTAGCATTTTCTTGAATGAATTTAAACCTCGCGTCTGCTTTTGATCCCATCAATTGATCAATAATTAATTCATAATACTCCATTGGTGAGTTGTTGATTGAGACCTGTACTAATTTCCTTGTTTCTTTATTCATTGTAGTGTCTCTTAGCTGATTAGGAAGCATTTCTCCCAAACCCTTAAATCTTGAAATCTCTACTTTTGATTTCTTGAATTGTTTTTCAATTATCATTTCCCGATCATTATCATCAATTGCATATAAGATATTATTTCCGCCTGTGATTTTGTACAAAGGAGGCACGGCTAGAAAAAGATGATTGTTAACAATAAGTTGCGACATTTCTTTAAAAAAGAAAGTGATAAGTAATGCTGCGATATGAGCTCCATCGACATCCGCATCAGTCATAATTATTACTTTTTCATAGCGAAGGTTTTCATCTGAATAATTATCAGATGTTCCACATCCAAGTGCTTGGACTAAATCTTTTAATTGTTGGTTTTGATAATATTTTTGTGCACTGCTGTTTGCTACATTAAGAATCTTTCCTCTTAGTGGAAGAACGGCTTGATATTTTTTGTCTCTCGCTTGCTTTGCTGATCCACCAGCAGAATCGCCCTCTACAATAAATAATTCTGTGCCTTCAGCTTTTTCTTCGAGGCAATCGGCTAACTTTCCTGGGAGTCTTAGTTTTCTTAGAGCAGATTTTCGATTTAGATCTTTTTCATGTTTTTTGCTGATTCTCGAATTAGCAGTACTAATAAAAAAGTTAATTAACTTTTCTGCTTCAGATGAATTTTCTGAAAGCCAGTGATCGAAATTATCAGCTATTATTGAACTGGTAATAGTAGTTGCAATTTTTGAGCTAAGTTTCTCCTTTGTTTGACCTTGAAACTCAGGTTCATCTATGAAGATTGATAGAACTCCATCCATGCAACTTACGATGTCATCGAGGGTGATTATTTTTGAATTTCTAATTCCAATAATTTCTGCATAGTTTTTTATAGATTTTAATATTGCACTTTTAAATGCATTTTCATGAGTTCCACCGTAAATAGTAGGAATTGTGTTGCAAAAAGATTTCAATTTATTTTTATCACCAGCTGACCAAAGCAGAGACCATTCAACTTTTCCATCTTTTGACTTAGTCGTTGAAGACCCAGAGAAAGTATTAGGTATAAGTAGATTTTTTTTGTCTAATTCTTCGTTGACGAAGTCATTTATTCCATTTGGGTAGTAAAAACTTTGTGATTGAACTTCAAGATCAGGTTCTGTGTTGTTCTGCCAATTGATCTTCAGCCCGCCAACAAGGTATGCTTTTGTTTTAATAATTTCTATTATTTCGTTGGCTTCAAAGTTTATAGTTGGATCAAAAATTGTATAGTCAGGTTTGAAAGTTATCGAGGTACCATCATTTGATTTAGTTGCACCTTTTTTATCTAACTTTGTGACAGGTTTGCCTAACTTGTATTCTTGTATATATAATTTCTTATCTCTTATAACCTGAACCTTTAAGTGTTCAGATAGAGCGTTTACAACAGAGATACCAACACCATGAAGACCACCAGAAGTTTTATACGAGTCATTGTCGAATTTTCCTCCAGCATGCAGAGTTGTCATTATTATTTCTAGTGCGGATTTATTTGGTTGCTTAGGGTGTGGGTCTATTGGAATCCCTCTGCCATTATCACTAATGGTTATAATATTATCCGGGTCTAAAACTACATCAATTGTATCAGCATATCCAGCTACCACTTCATCAACACAATTATCGATGACTTCATTAAATAAATGATGTAATGCCTTTGAGTCTACTCCACCAATGTACATGCCTGGTCTTTTTCGAACAGGCTCCAACCCTTCAAGGATTGTGATATTTTCGGCAGTATATGAATTATTTTTTTTAGATGGTTTTTTTGTATTTATATTTTTACTTGGTTTTTGTATTGGTTGGGATGTTTTTTTGTCATCCTCAATAATGTCAAAGAGATCATTCATTTAAAAGCTTCATATAGAATCAATAATTTAAAATAATTATACACAAACTCTCAAGGTAAAAAAAAACTAAAAGCAACAATTAAGTTACTTTTAGTTTTTTAAAGTGATTTTAAAAGATTTAAAAATTATACGCTGTAGTACATATCAAATTCTACAGGATGAGGTGTGTGCTCAAACCTAATTACCTCTTCCATTTTAAGCTCAATGTAAGCAGCTATTTGATCTTTTGTAAATACATCACCAGCTGTTAAGAAGGCATTGTCCTTTTCAAGGCTTACGAGAGCTTCTCTGAGGCTTCCTGCAACTGTTGGTATCTTTTTAAGTTCTTTAAGTGGTAGATCATATAAATCTTGATCGGATGGTTTTCCTGGATGGATTTTGTTTTTGATACCATCAATACCAGCCATTAACATAGCGGAAAATGCTAGATAAGGATTCGCAGATGGATCTGGGAATCTAATCTCAATCCTTTTAGCTTTTGGTGATTTACCAAATGGTATTCTGCATGATGCTGATCTATTTCTTGCTGAGTAAGCTAGAAGAACAGGGGCCTCAAAACCAGGAACCAATCTTTTATATGAATTGGTTGAAGCATTAGTAAATGCATTAATTGCTTTTGCATGTTTAAGTATCCCACCTATATAAAATAAGGCTGTTTCAGATAGTCCAGCATATTGGTCACCGGCAAACACAGGTTTCCCATCTTTCCAGATTGATTGATGGCAATGCATTCCTGAACCATTATCGCCATAAATTGGTTTTGGCATAAATGTTGCAGTTTTGCCATATGCGTTTGCAACTTGGTGTATGACATATTTGTAGATTTGTTGATGATCTGCAATTTTTGTTAGCGTGTCGAACTGAATGCCGAGTTCGTGTTGGGCTGCTCCAACTTCATGGTGATGTTTTTCAGTTACAACACCCATATCTTTCATTACGCTAACCATTTCGGAACGAATGTCTTGAGCAGAATCAACAGGAGGAAGGGGGAAATATCCGCCTTTAGTACGTGGTCTATGCCCAAGGTTGCCGGATTCATATTCGGTCGCTGTATTTGACGGAAGTTCAGTGCAATCCACTTCAAAACCTGTTTGGAAAGGGTCCGCGGCAAATCTTACGTCGTCAAACATAAAAAATTCTGCTTCTGGTCCAAATGTTGCAGTATCACCAATACCGGTAGATTTTAGGTAAGCTTCAGCTTTTTTTGCAATACCTCTTGGGTCTCTCTCGTAACTCTCTCCAGAAACAGGGTCTAAGATATCGCAGAATATTGCCATTGTAGATTGTGCAAAAAATGGATCAGCGTGAGCAGTATCAGGATCTGGCATCAAAACCATGTCCGATTCATTGATTGCTTTCCAGCCAGCGATTGATGATCCATCAAACATCACACCATCAGCAAAAGCATCATCATCCATTTTTTCTGAATCCATACTTACATGGTGGACTTTTCCTTTTGGGTCGGTAAATCTTAGATCGACAAACTTAATGTCATTATCTTTAATTTCTTTTAAAATATCACTTACTTTTGGCATATTATTCTCCTTTATTTAAATAGCCTCTTCACCAGTTTCACCAGTTCTGATTCTTACAACATCATCGATGTTCGTGACAAATATTTTTCCATCACCAATCTTCCCTGTGTGAGCTGTTTCTTTTATTTGATTAATAACTTCAGTTGCAATTTTGTCAGAAACAACAACTTCGATTTTAATCTTTGGTAAAAAATCAATGACATATTCTGCGCCACGATATAGTTCTGTATGACCTTTTTGTCTACCAACACCTTTAGCCTCCAGAACTGTTATACCGGAGACACCAATGTCTTGAAGTTTTTCCTTAACCTCGTCTAATTTGAATGGTTTTATTATTGCTTCTATTTTTTTCATGAGTTCCTCTCAAGTTTCAATAAATACATATGCAAAAAGCGTGCCAAGGTTCCCATCAATCATTTATTGTCTGATTTCTGCATATCTAAACCGTAAAATGTGAAGAGAAAATGTTATTCAGATGTAATTATGCCTATAAAATAGGCAATATGACTAAATATTAGTCATTATTGTTATTAATTAAGTAAATTCTTTTAATAGAACTTATATAAAATTTTTAAATAAATATGTTTCAAATTATATTTGATTATTATATATATTATAAATCCTGCGGGCGTGGCGGAACTGGTAGACGCGCCAGATTTAGGTTCTGGTTCCTTATAGGAGTGGGGGTTCGATTCCCTTCGCCCGCACCACTTTTAATCCGAGATG
>Ga0222714_10003859_pt1 | contig 15014 bp, 15 predicted proteins | sample C33_3DmetaG_FD_165048 | JGI IMG/M metagenome (GOLD analysis project Ga0222714, IMG submission 165048) | Estuarine water microbial communities from San Francisco Bay, California, United States - C33_3D | ecosystem: Environmental > Aquatic > Marine > Unclassified | place: USA: California... | reverse complement strand
GTTCCCGAAAAATATGTGAAAACCGAAGCTGGTTCATCAGGTGCATTCGTTTGAGCCCCGCAAGAATACACAGCCGCACAAGTGCACTCTCCTCGAGCATTTTTGCTCGAACCTGGTCAGCCTCAAGCACAATCAGCGTGCTGTCCTGCGCAGCACGAGCATAGGAGCCACGCGGAACGCCCTTAAGTAGGCTTCTCTCCCCAAAAAAATCAGTCTCGCCGAGTTGACCGATCTCAGCATTGTTGCCCGTGTAGAGGGTCACGGCCCCTTTCAGTATGAAATAGAAACGGTCGGCTACATCGCCCGGCGAGTAGATAAACTCACCCTCCGGATAGCTCCGGCGGCTGTAGTGGTTGCGAAACACCTTTAAGAATTGGTCTTCGAAATTGGCATTGGGCTTCTTCTCGGTCTGAAAAATTCGCTGAATGCTCGTGCGAATGATTTCGCGCGAAAAAAAACTGCCACGGCTTACCGCCTGACGAAGCAATGCGCCTTCAATTGGAACAGCCTGCAATTCTTCTTTCAAAGTGAAGGTGGAGCGCCACGGACGCTTGCTAATTGTCTCTGCAATGCCAATGGGGTCTCCAGCCTCAAAGGCTTGGGTCGAGTGAACATCGGCAGAGAAAACGCTGCTGTCACGAAGCAGTGCAGTACCCTCAAGAATAATGAAGGCGCGATCGTCCTCTCCCCAGGCAACTGTGTTATCGAGTTGACAGGGCTCTGTAACCACCCCCTCTGCAGCTAGGTCGGCTAATAGTGAATCAATGCTGAGCATGGGTACCTTTTTTAGCGACAACGCCACCAAGTCAGCGAGTGTAGTGTCTCTCTTAGCCAAATGTCCACTGCGGTGAGAATAAGTTGACTCTAGCTGAGCTGGCAGCCCTTTCATTAATAAGCGCTCGAAAGCCAGGTGAAACCGTTTAAACTTGTAAACGGGAATTTAAGCTCACTTTTTGAAAAACAGTCGTTCCGTCTCAAACCCTTTGAAGCCCGACTCGACCAAGAGGAAAGACGGTCGAGGTCTTCGATTAAAAGGCGACAAGTCTGTGCCTAGACACAATCTTTTTTTGAAACAAACGCTCGCTGTCGCTCGGCGGCTGTTACTTGAGCAATGGCGGCAAAGGCGTGGGCTGTTTTTTTGGGCTATTTTCCCAGCAACGATGATGCTCTTATTCGGGTTGGTCTACGCGCACAACATTACTATGCGCGCCGGGCTTGATGCAGCCGCCGCCGGAATTTTAGTTGGTGCAGCACTTTTTTTCAGTTGCCTTGGAGGAACGGTCGCTGTCATAGCAGCTGAACGTGAACGAGGCACGCTGCCTCGCCTGCTCACGACACCTCTAAACCCAGCAGCGTACTTTTTGGGCGTGGTAATAGCCCAGCTGTCACTGGCTGTAGTGCAAGTCGTGATGCTCTACAGCATCGCCTGGTACGTGGGGGCCCAATACCATGGCAGCCTTGTTTTAGGTGGGTTGATCTTGCTGCTTTCGGTCTTCACCTATGTGGGAATGGGATTTTTTCTAGGCGTACGTTTTGCTAAACGAAGCGAAGAAGTAGTGGTTGCCTTGTCAGCTATTGGTGTGCCTTTATTGGTGTTGGGGGGAACCTTCTTTCCGCTTGAAATCATGCCCCAGGCCATGCAAGTCTTAGCACAAATCAACCCCATACTGCATATGAACCAGGCCTTTAAGGGTGTTGCAGCCTATGGCATGGGCATGGTGGATCTTCGCTTCGAACTGACGTTTCTGGTGGTGTTCTGCGGGCTTTCTATGGCCCTGGGCATTCGGTCCTATCGGCGCCTGCTTGCAGTGGACAAGACCAAATGACAACAGCGCTGCAAATGAAGGGTGTTCACAAATGGTTTGGCAGCCATAAGGTCCTGGACGGCTTTAACCTGCATGTAGAAACAGGTGAAATACTGGGGCTGCTCGGGCCAAATGGCTGCGGAAAGACCACCGTGCTCAATATCGTCTGCAATTTACTTTCCTGTGACGAAGGTGAGGTTCTTCTCCTGGGTGAACCACTTAATAAACTTAGCTTTCAAGTAAGTTCGCGAGTGGGGTTTTGCACCCAGCGCACCGCGCTCTACCCCGACTTACTTCCAGCCGAAAATCTGCTTTTCTTTGCTCGCCTCTACGGGCTTTCGGAAACGCAATGCACGCAACGTGTCGCTGAATTAATAAGTGATTTCGAGCTTGATGCCTTTGCTACGACCCGGGTGGGGCAGCTTTCAGGTGGCTGGCAACAGCGCCTGCACCTGGCGGTGTCTTTGGTGAACCGACCCTTGTTTCTAGTGCTTGATGAACCAACAGCCGCTGTCGATTTGCAAGCGCGAATGGATCTTTGGAAGCTCATTGATGGTCTGCGTGAGAACGGCACGACCATTTTGTTAACAAGCCATTATCTTCTCGAGGCAGAGCGACTCTGCAGCAGAGTTGCTTTAATGCGTAATGGACAAGTGGTTGCTGCGGGCAGCGTGCCTGAATTATTGGCCCGCACTCCCGGTCAGGCTGTAGCAAAGGTGCAGGCAACCAATGAAGAGGCCATCATGCAACGGGCAATGAATTTAGGATGGCCAGTTCGCCACCATGCCGGTGAGATTCGACTCTTTCTTCCACACCCGTTGAGCTTGCGTGAAATTATTGATGCCCTTGACGGCACCAATGTAAGCGCGGTAAGTGTTCAGCCTGTCACGTTAGAGGATGCCTACCTTGAACTGGTTGGTGAGGATCCATCGACGGTATTGGGCTAAACAGACATCATTGAATTTACAAGCCCCCTGCATGCTTTGGGCCAGGTGCCTAGGTTTAGCCCTTAGCTTAAGTATTACAGTAAGCTGCGCCGTCTCAACACCTCCTATCATTCGCCCGTTGCCCTCTCTTCAAACAATACCCTCACAGGTGCTACCGTCTGTGCCTATGCGTTTTAACTTGCCCGATGGCTCGAGCCTGGTCGCACGGGTCTGGGCCAGGCCTGATCCCCGGCAAATCATCCTGGCTGTCCACGGCTTCAATGACTACAGCAAGGCCTTTGAATCATTGGCGCAGTTCCTGTCTGCAGAATCGGGGGCTACCACCTACGCCTATGACCAACGCGGCTTTGGGGCCAACCCTCAGCCTGGCATCTGGACCAGCAGCGATGAGCTGGTGGCCGACCTTCGCAACATCGCCACGCAACTGCGAGAGCGTCACCCAGGATTACCTTTGACGATCATAGGAGAGAGCATGGGCGGCGCCCTGGTACTCATTGCAGCTGGCGAATCACCTGGTCTGGTTGCCGACCAAATTATTCTTCAAGCGCCTGCTGTCTGGGGGGCGCAGAGCATGCCGTGGTACCAGCGCGTCAGCCTAAAATTTATGAACGCCGTGGCGCCCGAGATGACGTTCACCGGCAGGGGCCCGCAGGCCTTGGGTATCACACCTACCGACGACCTCGAGGTGCTGCGCAATCTTGGTCGAGACCCATTCTTCATCAAAGCCACTCGCGTGCGTAGTTTGGCGGGCGTAACCGACCTGATGGGAAGAGCTCAGAGTCTTCGCCATCCACCACCTCAGCGCAGCCTGGTTCTCTATGGGCTGCGCGACAGCATCATCCCGCCACTGCCTGTATGCGATTGGCTTACACACCTAAGCACCAATAATGCGTCACTTCCAAACCTGGATTTCCTGATCTACCCCAATGGTTTTCACTTCTTAACACGCCAACTACGAGGCCATGACGTCCTGCAGGATATTCGTGAGTGGCTGAATCAAAGCCCACTAGCTGGCCGGGTGAGCACGCAGCAGGCACGCGATCTAGTCTGTGACAGGTAGATCTTGAGGGCTAGAAAGATGGTGTATCTTCATGTTCAAACACCACCCACGTAATCCACCCCATGAACGAAACCAACTTTTTTTTCATACGCCATGGTCAGACCGACTGGAACCAGGAACGGCGTATACAAGGTCAGACCGATATCTCGCTAAATAGCGAGGGGCTGGATCAGGCAGAACGACTGTGTCACTTCATTCGTAAGGCAGGCGATGAGTTAAGCCCAATAAGCCACTGCTCGGTTCTCTACTCGAGCCCGCTTGGCCGTGCTGTGCAGACGGCAGATCCCCTTGCTGCCTTCTTAGATAAGCCCATTAAACCTCTTGATGCTCTACAAGAGCGTCACTTCGGAACCATTCAAGGCATGACCTACCCCGAGCTTGAATCCAGAATGCCGCTTGAATCCCAGAAAATAAATCAACGTGACCCTGAATTTCGTCCGCATACGGGTGAAAGTCTTCTCGACCTGCGTGCCCGCGTACAGGCTTGTCTCTCGTTCCTATTAAAGCAACATACTGGTGAAACATTAATTTGTTTTACACATGGCGGAGTGCTCGACCTTATCTACCGAGAAGCCACAGACACTGCCATTGAAACCAAGCGCGCATGGGATATTCCAAATGCAGGTGTGAATCATATTAGCCACCGGCCGCAAGAGACACCACCATGGCGAATTCAAAAATGGGGCTTTATTAAGCACTTAGAAAGCCATACAGCTGGCACGAACACCAACGCCGACTTCTAACAACCACCCTACCCTAAACGCTGCAGCCTCTTTATGGCTTCATCTAGAGTGGACTCTTGCTTGGCAAAGCAAAACCGAATGGTGGTCTGCTCGAACCCGTTGGAATAAAAAACAGACAACGGAATGGCAGCCACTCCCATCTCTTCGGTAAGCCAAACGCAGAAGTCGTATTCGTTTAAGTTTCGCTCAGCAATGCGCAGCCCATCGTATCTGGCACACTGAAAGAAGCTGCCCTGGCAATCAAGAAGCTCAAAGGCCGTGGACTGCATACCCTGCCGGAACCGGTCACGCTTGGCACCATAAAAGCTGGGCAGGCTTCTATAGGTTTGTGGGTCTGCCATGTAGTTGGCCACACCATGCTGCATAGGCGTGTTCACGGTAAACACATTGAACTGATGCACCTTGCGAAATTCTTGGGTTAAGGCTGCTGGCGCCACACAAGCGCCTAACTTCCAGCCCGTGACATGAAAGGTTTTACCAAAGCTTGAGACCACAAAGGCGCGCGCATAGAGTCCCGGATACTGACTCACACTGAGGTGTTGACCGGGCGCAAACACCATGTGTTCGTAAACTTCATCACTTAAAAGCAGTGTGTCAGTCTTCTCAAGCAGCGCTTGTAGCTGCAAAAGCTCATGATCGTGCCAGACCACAGCACTTGGATTGTGCGGCGTGTTAATCATAAGAAGCCGCGTCTTCGTACTTAAGGCAGACTCAATGGCAGCAAAGTCTGGACGAAAAGTACCCGCCGTTAAGGGCACGGTGATAACCGTACCTCCAGCAAGTGAAATGGCCGGAATATAGCTGTCGTAACAGGGCTCAAGCACAATGACTTCATCCCCCGGACGAACCACCGCCTGCACCGCACTAAAAATAGCCTCGGTTCCGCCGGCTGCAATGGTGACCTCGGTCTGCGGGTTGTAGCTTACGCCATAGAGCGAGGAAATTTTTTGAGCCACCGCCTGGCGCAGTGGCTCGGCACCTGCCATAGGAGGGTACTGGTTAAACCCCTGCTGCATGGCCTGGGTAACGGCAGTAACAATGCCTGGGTCGCAGTTGAAGTCGGGAAAGCCCTGGCCCAGATTAATGGCCTTGCGCTCGGTGGCAAGCGCAGACATAACCGTGAAAATAGTGGTCCCAACATTAGGGAGCTTGGAGCTTAGGTCGGGGGCCCGCGCATTCATACACCCGTCTCCCCCGCCTTTCCAGCAGCGTTCGACGCCCCAGCTGCGTCCTGAGACGCACCAAGCTCCTCAACCACCTCAAAGCTATGTGAAATATCCGCCGTAAACCCCAACATTTTTGTGGCCGAACAATACTTCTCGTGCGAAAGCCCGATGGCCCGCTGCACCAGATTAGGCTTCACATTATGGCCACGTACCTTGAAGTGCATATGAATGCGTGTGAAGACTTTGGGGTCGGTCTGCGCGCGATCGGAGTCGGTCTGAACCTCGCAGCCCGTAATGGCCTGACCGCTTTTTCGCAGGATAAGAACCACGTCGTAGGCGGTGCAGGCGGCAGTGCCGGAGAGCACAACCTCCATGGGCCGAGGGCCGAGGTTACGACCACCGCCTTCGGGTGCGCCGTCCATAACGAAACTGTGGCCTGAGCCCGACTCGGCAATGAAGCTCATGGTGTCGACGCCCGCCCAACGAATGGTGCAGTTCATACAATGCTGTCCTTTTGCCTAAGGGTCTTTACGTTCGTGCACTTCAACATCAATAACATCATCTCTACGTGAGGGCGACGAATAACCGGGACGCGCCGTTCGGTCATTCCGATCGCCCCGGTCGGGACGGTCTGGCCGGTTCGGGCGACGACCCGAACGCGCCTGCACGTTTATACGCCCAACCGTAAGCGTAATTAAGAAAGAAATAAGCGAGATAAGCAAGGCGGCAACCACCGCCACCCCATAACCCGCCAGATGAAAACCAAGTACCAGCTCATCAACAATCATAAGCAAAAGACCATTCAGGAGCGGTAAGGCAAGCCCGAGCGTAAAGACCATAAGAGGCAGCGTAAGCACCATAAGAACGGGTTTTAGAAACATGTTCACAAAGGCGAGGATGAGGCCGCTCACAAGAAGGCTGACCCAGCCATCAAGCCAGACACCCTCGAAGAGGGCATCGGTAATGTAGAGTCCCAGGCAGGCGCTAAGCCAGAAAAAAACAAACGAGGGAAGGTAGAGACGAAGCCAGGCCATGTACCAAAAGCCTAGCTTGACTGCCAGTTTGGTGTCCAGCCCTTATAAGCCATTTCGTTGAGCCAAAAGGCAAACGATAAGGTTTTGGAATCGGTGATGCTTCCATCGCGAACCATGGTAAAAAAATCGTCCTGGCCTATACGTTCAAGGGTGAGGCACTCACCCGCCTCGAGGGCTGCCGTTCCTTTCACAAGGCCGCGGGCTGCCAACAAATGGATGATCTCGGTGGAATAAGAGATAACAGGGTGCATACTGCCAAGGTAGGCCCACTGACTCGCTGCGTAACCGGTTTCTTCGCGCAGCTCGCGACGCGCAGAGGCGAGGACATCTTCACCCGCCTCAAGCTTGCCTGCGGGGAACTCGAGAAAGCTGCGATTCAGTGGATAGCGCCACTGACGTTCCATAAGAAGACTACCGTCGTCAAACATGGGCATGACTGCGGCCGCCCCAGGGTGCAGGGTGTACTCTCGAATGGCCTGATGCCCGTCTGCACAGATGACCTGGTCGCGATAAATTTTTAGCAGAACGCCGTCGTAAATGGCCTCCCCAGAAAGTCGCTCTTCGGCAAGCGCAACGCCCTCGTCGTGGGCTAAGGCGGGCGGCCTTGGGTCATTCCCCTTCCCGCCTGAATTGCCTTGGATCATCCTTGCTTATCCTTATCCTTATCCTCTGCCGAGCTGTCGCTTCCTGCCGTGCGTCCAACACGGCCGCGACGCAGGTAACGCCAGACAAACCCTGGGTAGGCCATGAGCACAAAAATACACAAACTGATGGCGTAGAAGTTCCAAGTCTGAGTCTGCAGTCGGCCCATGGAACCCTCGAGGCCAAAACCAATAGCCAGCAACAGGGAAAAACCCACGAGGAGCTCAAGCATTCGAAACCCCATGGTCTTTAGCCCCTGCCCAAAAATCAGAAACTTCTTCTCACTGACGAAGGGCCAATTTGCAAGCACAAAGCCTGACACAAGCCAGACGAGGGCAGCGGCAGTAATATTCATGCGGCGAGCGAGCTTCGAACGGCATAAACACAAAATGCCATAAGAGGGCCCGGCAAGAGGCCTAAAAGCAATAAACCTACACCATTGATACCAAGAACTATGGACTCGGACATAGGTATTGGTTGAACCGCCGCCCTGTTCGCACTTGCCGGATCAAAGAACATGAGCTTTATAAACCTTAAGTAAAAATAGGCACCCACAAGCGACATAAGTACAGCGAAAATTGCAAGCTCAATGTAGCCTGCGGCAACCGCGGACTCAAGAACAAGAAGCTTGGCGTAAAACCCAGCTGTCGGCGGAATACCTGCCATCGATAACGAAAAAATAAGCATAGTCCATGCGAGCAAGGGCTGAGTCTGGGCAAGCCCCTTAAGGTCGTCGAGGCTTTCAAGCTCAGAGCCCTCGCGGCTTGCAAGCAACAAAATACCGAAACCACCTAAAGCGGTGAGCGCATAAACAACAATGTAGAAGAGCGAAGACGCATAAGCGTCAATGGCCCCACCTGTCTGCCCGCCGACAACACCCGAGGCAATAGCAAGAACCATGAAGCCCATATGCGAAATGGTGGAGTAAGCAAGTATGCGTTTGATATCGGTCTGCACCAACGCCACAACGTTCCCAACAATGAGCGAGAGAACACTAAGAATAAGCAGCATTTGCTGCCAGTCCATGGCCACACCAAGAAGCCCAGATACCAGAAGCCGAATGGTGATGGCGAAGGCAGCAAATTTTGGAGCCGCGCCAATGAGAATGGTGGTGGCGGTGGGTGCGCCTTGATAGACATCAGGCACCCACATGTGAAACGGCACAACACCAAGCTTAAAGGCGAGACCCGAGACAACAAAGACTGTCCCAAAGACCATAACCAACTTATCTGCATCCCCAGAACTAAGCGAGCCAGCGATTTCAGCCAGGTAAAGACTACCGGTTGCCCCATAGATCATGGACATTCCGTAGAGCAAAAAGCCCGAGGCCAGAGCGCCAAGAACAAAGTACTTCATGGCGGCTTCGGTCGAACCGGTGTCATCACGTCGAAGCGCGACTGCGGCATAAAGCGCTAGAGACAGCAACTCAATACCAAGGTAGATGGTGAGTAGATGGGAGCCAGAAATCATGACGAACTGACCAAGAAGCGCAAACAAGGCAAATAACTGAAACTCGCCCTGCCCCATCGACTGATGCTTGAGATAGCGCCTGGCATAAAAAAGGCTTGCTGCTGTAACAAGGGCTGCCATGGCTTTTAGAAACTGACTGAGTGGGTCGATGACCATAAGTCCGTTCATGGCTGGCATGGGGTCAACTGTCTGAGCTTGCACCGCAAGGCCCAGTCCAACAATTACAAGACCGACGATGCTTACCGCAAGGCTTACAGCGGGATACCGTGAACGACCAAAGGCTTCAATAAGGAGAACAACACTGAGCAGGCCGAAGAGAAAAAGCTCAGCCCATATGGGGGCAAAGACGATGGAATCGACAATGGGCATAGTCATGGCTAATTCACCGGAAGCTTGGACTGAGCGACATGTCGCAAGAGGCTGTCAACCGATACCGTCATAGGGTCGGTAAAGACAGCGGGCCAAATGCCCATGAACAGCACAAAAGCAGCAAAGCCCATTAGAAGAATAAATTCGCGTTGGTTAAGGTCCTTAAGCTCGTTCACATGGTCGTTAGCAACATCACCAAAGACAACACGTTTGATCATCCAAAGCGAATAGGCTGCCCCAAGAATAAGCGTAGTGGCAGCAAGCAGACCGATCCAGAAATTAACTTTAATAGCGGCAAGAATAACCATGAACTCCCCAACAAAGCCGCTGGTTGCTGGAAGGCCCGCATTGGCCATAGCAAACAAAACAAAGAGTGCAGCAAACTTAGGCATGCGGTTTACAACGCCACCATAGTCGGCAATTTGCCGACTGTGCATGCGGTCGTAAAGTACACCAATACAAAGGAACATGGCACCTGAAACAAAGCCGTGAGAAATCATTTGAACAATGCCACCTTGAACTCCCAAGGGCGAGAACAAAAAGAAGCCAAGGGTGACAAACCCCATATGAGCAACCGATGAATAGGCCACGAGCTTTTTCATGTCCTCTTGCACAAGGGCAACAAACCCAATGTAGACCACAGCCACTAAGGACAGCACGATCATAAGGTCAGCGAGCTCTACAGAGGCGTCCGGTGCGATAGGAAGTGAAAGCCTTAAAAAGCCATAGGCGCCAAGCTTAAGCATGATGGCAGCCAGAACCACAGACCCACCGGTAGGCGCCTCAACGTGGGCATCGGGCAGCCAGGTGTGTACGGGCCACATGGGCACCTTCACTGCAAAGGCCGCCAAGAAGGCGAGGAAAATAAAAATCTGCTCAGTGAGACCAAGCGGCAAGAGATGCCAGGCCAGAATAGAGAAGCTACCCGACTTCACATACAGGTAAAGAATGGCAACGAGCGTTAGCAAAGAGCCCAGCAGGGTGTACAAGAAAAACTTGAAGGCTGCGTAGACGCGACGTACCCCACCCCAGATGCCAACAATAAGGTACATGGGAATAAGCGTAGCCTCGAAGAAAACATAGAACAAAACACCATCGAGTGCGGTGAAGACCCCAACCATAAGACCTGACAGAATAAGGAAGCTGCCCATGTACTGGGCCTGCCGGTCTTCAATCACTTCCCAGCCTGCAACCACCACCACAATAGTAATAAGTGCCGTTAAGGGCACAAACCAGAGCGAAATGCCATCGACACCTAGAAAATATTGAATTTGGAACCGGTCAATCCAGGCCGCCTGCTCAACAAACTGTAAACCCTCAAAGCTTGGAATAAAGCCGATAAGAACCGGGATGGTGACTAAGAAGCTCAGCACGGCCGCAGCCAGCGAGGCCTGGCGTACCCGCATCTGGTTGAGAAGAGGACTCGCACCAGAACCCGCCAGTGCAATGAAGAAGCCCATAACAATGGGCAGCCAGATTGAGAGGCTGAGCCAAGGGATGGAGGCGGGTAACAACAGGGGAAGCGTCTGCGTTGTCATCGTGTGCCCCTAGCCCAAACCACCATTTAAGGCCAAGGGTGCAAACCACCAAAGCAAAAGTGCCACGCCAAGAATCATGGCGATGGCGTAGTGATACAGAAAGCCTGTCTGCCCGAGACGCAAAACCCCTGCAACCGAGGCCACAAGCCTTGCGGAACCATTAACGAAAAAACCGTCAATAACCCCCTGGTCGGCCTTGGCCCACAGCGAGGAACCAAGCCGTCGGGACCCACCAGCAAAGAACCATAAATTAAATCGATCGAGGTAGTATTTTTCCATCCACAGGGTGTGCAACCAGCCAAAAGACTTCTGAATAGCCGCTGGCCACTGCGTGCGGACGATGTAAAGAACGTAGGCGGAAAGAACGCCGGCAAGCATGAGCCAGAAGGCTGGCGTTTGAAGACTATGCAGAGTCAGACCAAGCGGACCATTAAAGAGCTCACGCAGACCCTGCATGGATGTGTGGCTAGGAAGAACGGCTATAGGGCCGGTTAGCATATCTCCAAAGACAAAGGGCCCGATCATAAAAATGCCCAGTAGAACCGAAGGTACGGCCAGCGCAATAAGGGGACCGGTGACCACCCAAGGCGACTCATGAGGAGGATGTTCGTGAGCCGACCAACGCGGGGTTCCGTGAAAGACCATGAAGAACATACGAAAGCTGTAGAGGGCTGTTACAAACACACCTAAGAGCAGCATAGGGTAGACAATGGCCGCAGGGCCCTGACTTGAGAATTTCACGGCCTCGATGATCATGTCCTTGGAATAAAAGCCCGAGAAAAAGGGCATGCCAATGAGGGCCAAGGAACCAAGCAATGACACGGCATAGGTAATAGGCATATGACGCCAAAGGCCGCCCATTTTGCGAATGTCTTGTTCGTGGTGCATACCAATAATGACCGAGCCCGCAGCCAGAAAAAGCAGTGCCTTGAAGAAGGCGTGGGTCACTAAGTGGAAAATCGCCACCGAGTAGGCAGAAGCGCCAAGGGCAACGGTCATGTAGCCAAGCTGCGACAAAGTTGAATAGGCCACCACACGCTTGATGTCGTTCTGCACGATGCCAAGAAAGCCCATGAAGAGCGCCGTAATAGCACCAATAATCATTACAAAGCTCAGCGCAGTGTCACTAAGCTCAAAGAGAGGCGACATACGAGCCACCATAAAAATGCCCGCGGTTACCATGGTTGCCGCATGAATAAGCGCGGAGATGGGCGTAGGGCCCTCCATGGAATCAGGGAGCCAGACATGTAAGGGAAACTGGGCTGACTTCCCCATGGCCCCGATAAACAAACAAATACAGGCCAAAGTAATTAAGGAGACCGAGCTGCCTGGCCAAAGACTAATGGTCTGACCAGCCAGTGACTCGGACTCTGCAAAGACCTCGGCATAGTTAAGACTACCCGCATAGGCCAGCAAAAGACCAATACCCAACAGAAACCCGAAGTCACCGACTCGATTAACCAAAAAGGCTTTAAGGTTGGCATGTATGGCGGTGGGCTTCTTGTACCAAAACCCAATGAGCAGGTAGGACACCAGGCCCACAGCCTCCCAGCCAAAAAAGAGCTGCAGGAAGTTGTTGCTCATGACAAGCATAAGCATGCTGAAGGTAAACAGTGAGATGTAGCTAAAGAAGCGTTGATAGCCCTCGTCTTCTTCCATATAACCGATGGTGTAAACATGCACCGCCAAGGAGACGCTGGTAACCACCACCATCATGGTGGCCGTTAAGGTGTCAACAAGAAAACCTACCTCAAACCGCAGACCGCCGATGGTGGCCCATGTGTAGATGGTCTCGTTAAAGACACTGCCCGAGAGTGCATCAACCAACACAACCAAAGACAAAATGCAGGAGAGCGCCACCCCTGCAATGGCAACCCGGTGGCTATTTACTCGACCAAGCGTATGCCCGAAAAATCCTGCCGCTATGGCCCCGATAAGCGGCAATAAGACAACAAGAAGATAGACGGTTTTCAAAAACTAACCCTTTAACTGATCGAGCCGCTCAACTTCCACTGTCTTAAGACTGCGGAAGAGCACGACAAGAATGGCAAGGCCAATGGCGGACTCTGCTGCCGCGACCGTGAGAATAAAGAACACAAAGACCTGGCCTGCTAAATCGCCAAGGAAGTAAGAGAACGCAATGAAGTTGATATTGACGGCAAGGAGCATGAGTTCGATGGCCATGAGCAGCACGATGAGGTTCTTTCGATTTAAAAAGATACCAACCACGCTTATGGAAAACAAAATGGCCCCGAGAATGAGGTAATGGGCAAGCGTAATCATGACTTCCCCCCTGAGGCTGCGCCACCGCCCGAGGAAGCCTCACGATCTGGGCCTCCTGAACCGACTTGCGTACCCGATGGGCCAGGAAGGCTTGGTGATGGACCCGAGTCGCTGACCGCAGGAAGGCTTGCACCGGGCTTGAACTGGGCAAAACGCAGGCGTTCGGCCGCTGTGACCCTAACCTGCATTGCTGGGTCTTGACCCTTCACGTCTTTACGACGGCGAAGCGTAAGCGCAATAGCAGCCACCATAGCCAAAAGTAGCAAGACAGCGGCAATTTGAAATGCAATGAAGTAATCGGTGTACAGGACGCGCCCGAGAGCCTCGGTGTTACTAAGCCCCTCGTGCATTTCAGGGGCGGCTTTCTGGGGCATTTTAAAACTGCGCAACAAGACAGCAGTCATCTCAAAAATAATGAGAAGGCCTACCGGCAGAGCGACCTTTAGATTTGACCAAAAGCCCTGACGCAGTCGATCAAGGTCGAGGTCAATCATCATGACAACAAACAGAAACAAAACCATTACCGCGCCAACATAGACAAGCACAAGGGCGATGGCAAGAAACTCAGCTTCCAAGAGCAGCCAGATCGAAGCCGCACTAAAAAAAGACAGCACCAGATACAAGGCCGCGTGCACCGGGTTACGTGCAGTAATAACTCGCAAGGCCGCTAAAACTAAGATAGCCGAGAAGCTGTAGAAGAGGACGTCATTAATAAACATTGTTGTTATAAGTTTTTATAATTGGGTCAGGCTCTACCGATAAGGAGCATCCTTGGCTCGGTCACTCGCGATTTCCTCTTCGTAACGATCACCTACAGCTAAAAGCATGTCTTTCGTGAAGTAAAGGTCGCCTCGCTTCTCACCGTGGTACTCGTGAATATTGGTCTCAACAATGGAGTCAACCGGGCAGCTTTCTTCGCAAAACCCACAGAAAATGCATTTCGTAAGGTCGATGTCATAGCGGGTGGTTCGACGCGATCCGTCGTCACGCTGCTCGGATTCAATCGTGATGGCCTTTGCGGGGCAGACCGCCTCACAAAGCTTGCATGCGATGCAACGCTCTTCACCATTGGGGTATCTGCGCAGCGCATGCAGACCCCGAAAACGCGGCGACATGGGTGTCTTTTCTTCAGGGTATTGAATGGTGATTTTTCTTGCGAAAAGGTTTCGTCCAGTGACAGCCAGGCCCTTAAGCATCTCAACCAAAAGGAAGGATTTGAAAAACTGAACGATGGGCTTCATAACATGCCTAACTCTAGTTGCTCCAGATGGACCATGGCGTCTGAATCCATATGCCTATAACAACCAGCCAGACGAGCGTGACGGGAATAAAAATCTTCCAACCCAGGCGCATGATCTGGTCGTAGCGGTAGCGGGGAAACGAGGCCCGCAGCCAGATAAACATGCTTACAACGAGGAATGTTTTTAAGCCAAGCCAAATCCAGCCCGGAATAAAGGCAAGCTCGGCAAGCGGTGTATCCCAGCCACCCAAAAACATAATGGCTGCCAACATGGAAAGAAGGATCATGTTGGCGTACTCGGCCAAGAAGAAAATAGCAAACGACATACCTGAGTACTCCACCATATGGCCTGCAACAATCTCAGACTCTCCTTCGACGACGTCGAAGGGGTGGCGGTTGGTCTCGGCAACAGTAGAAATGAAATAGACCACGAAAATGGGCAGCAGGGGTAACCAGTTCCAAGACAAAAAGTGAAGGCCGGCTTCGTGGAACTGACCTTTTTGTTGACCCAGAACAATCTCGGTAAGGTTTAGACTGCCTGACACCATAAGAACAACCACCATGGCAAAGCCAATGGCAAGCTCGTACGAGACCATTTGGGCTGAGGCGCGCATGGCCGCAAGAAACGCGTACTTCGAGTTCGACGCCCAGCCCGCAAGAATGACGCCGTAGACTTCAAGCGAGGTAATGGCCAAGAGAAACAAAAGGCCAGCGTTG
>Ga0222714_10003857_pt1 | contig 15020 bp, 17 predicted proteins | sample C33_3DmetaG_FD_165048 | JGI IMG/M metagenome (GOLD analysis project Ga0222714, IMG submission 165048) | Estuarine water microbial communities from San Francisco Bay, California, United States - C33_3D | ecosystem: Environmental > Aquatic > Marine > Unclassified | place: USA: California... | reverse complement strand
CCCGGCCGGTTGTCAATCACAAACTGCTGGCCATACTGCTCCGCCAGCGAGGCACCAACCGTGCGCGCCAGGAAATCGCTGGCCGAACCCGGCGGCAGCGGCACAATCATGCGGATCGGGCGCTCCGGAAATTTCTGTGCGGCGGCAGCACCAGCCATCGATACCACAAACAACGCAACCAGCCACTTCTGCAGCCTGGAATTCATGGGTAACTCCTCCCTGGGTAATGCCGGTCGACCGTTGTTATGGATGTTCGGTCCCGGCAGTTGACGGCATGTTAAGCGTCGGCGGTATTTTTCACAATGCAGGCATCGACATGCGCTTGGCGGGGGTATGATTCCCGGCATCCAGCCAGAGGACGGAGAAACCCGTGAAAATCGACCGCATCCACCATCTCAACATCCGCTGCACGCCCGGCGATCTCGTGCGTATCGAGAAGTTCTACGGCGAGGTACTCGGCCTCAAGAAAGGGCCGCGACCCGGTTTTCCCAATCCCGGGATCTGGCTCTACCTGGGCGATCACCCGATCGTGCACGTCAGCGCGCGCTGCGCCGAAGGATTCCTCCAGGACAAGCACCATGGCAGCATCGACCATGTTGCCTTCCAGGTCCACGGTGCAGCCGAGTTCCGCGCCCGGCTGGACAACATGGGCATCGCCTACGAACAGCAGAACGTCGCCGATGCCGGCTACCAGATTTTCCTCAAGGATCCGATCGGCACCCTGCTGGAGTTCAACTTTTCCAACAGCGAGGCGCCGGAGGCGATGAATTCAGGCACTCTCGCGCCGCGGCAGACTGTCACCGCCGCCTGAACGACTGCGAACAGCGTCAGGCTGCGGGCTTGCCCCAGCCGCCGGCGTAGAAGCGTTCGCCGATAGGCTTGCGCCCGCGAGCCTTGAGCTCCTTGGCCTTGGTTTCCTCGTCGAGCACGTCGGGCGCAGCCTGGTAACCCACGGCAATCATCGCCATTGGCGTGAATTCATCGGGCACCCCGAATGCAGCCCGCGCCTTGTCCATGTTGAAACCACCCATCTGATGGGCAACCAGGCCTTGAGACAACGCCTCCAGCGACAGCGCCAGCGCCGCCATGCCGGTATCGTATTGCGCCCAGCGGTTGGGATTGCCGTTATTCAGTTTTGAACCAGCGCACGCGAGGAACAGCAGCGGCACGTTCTTGACCCATTTCTTGTTGTTGTCCGACAGGCAATCGTAGGCCTGCTGCCAGCCCTTTTTATCCTGCGCGCGATTCCACACCAGGAAACGCCACGGTTCCTCGCCAAAACACGACGGCGCCCAGCGCGCCGCCTCGATCAGCGCTGCCTGCTGCTCCGGTTTTACGCCGCGCTGCGCGTCAAAAGCCCGCGGGCTCCAGCGGCGTGCCGCCAGGTCGTTGATGGGTACGCTGGTGATGGCTTTACGGTCCTGCATGACTACCTCCTTGAAAATTTCCGTCGTTTATATCACGTCCCCGGCCACGTCGTCCGCCGTGTTGACCGCAATCCAGTGCGCTACCCGCGGCGGGCGGTCGCCGCGATGGAAGGCGCGCACCCGGCCGACCACTGCGGCATCCTCCGCCACCGCGCGGTCGTGCTGGCGCAAATGTTCCGCCCACGACTCGACCACGAAGGTCTCGACATAACGCCCGGGCACCGCGGCATCCTCGAAAAGTCCCCACGACAGTGCACCATCGCGACGGCGAATGCGCCGCAATGTCTGCGCAGCAGCGGTGAATGCCAAGGCATCCGCCGGATCAATGTCATATTCGACATGTACCTGCACCGGGCCGCGCTCCGGCGCGATCTCGGTGTGCTGCTGCGGCTGCGGCCAGTGCGCAGCTTCGGTACGCGAAAGTGCATCCTCCGTTCCGAGCGATCGCCGCCAGGTCACCCACATGCCGGCGAGCAAACCCGCTGCCGCCGCAACCAGCGCGACCGATACGCCCCAACGTGAAGCCACCCCACCCCACAATATCGCCCCGCCGGACATGCAGACAGCAAATACCATCAAGTACACAGAAAGTGCGCGGGCCCGAACCCATTGGGGAACCGCGAGCTGGGCGCTGACGTGGAGAGTCGAAAGCACTGTCAGCCAGGCCGCGCCAGCAGCAAACATCGCGGGTAACAGCAGCATCAGGCTGCCGGCGAAAGCCACGCCGCTGCCCGCAACCGCAAACAATACGCTGCCCCCGCGCACCAGCGCGTCGCGTGAATGGCGTGCGCGTATCCGCGGCAGCAACAGCGCGGCAGCGACAGCGCCGGCGCCCAGTCCCGACAGCAGCAGGCCGTAGGTGCCTGCGCCGCCACCGGTTGCGCGCGCCACCAGCGGCAGCAATGCCCACGGCGCCGTCGCGAACAGAAAGAACGCCGCAGAACGTGCCATCACATGCTGCAGGGCCGTGGCCTGCCGCACGTAGCGCACGCCGGCGCGGATGGCGCCGAGGAATTGTTCGGCGGGCAGCGTATGGGCATGCGCTTCGCGCCGCCAGCGCAGCAGCACCACGATCACTGCTGCAAATGACAGCGCATTGAGCAGGAACGCGGCCTGCGGTCCGGTGGCTGCCACCACCACGCCGGCCAGCGCCGACCTCGTGCACCCAGGTGCCGACATTGGAGACCACCGTGGCAATCCACAGCGCGCGGAACAGCGGCTGGGACAACGGCAGCCAGGCGGACGTTGATGGGTTGTTTTCGTTCATGGCTTCGCAACAGGCGGAACCGCCATCATACCTGCGGGCCTGCTTCAGTCCGCCGGCGGCGGTCAGTCAAACCGCCACGCGTCCATGCCGATCACGCCATAGGTATAAGCCGCATGGAGGCGTTGCGGCGGCACACCCGGGGTGCCCGCGCCACAGGCGGCGAACAGTGGCAGCAGGTGCTCTTCCGTCGGATGGTTGCGTGCCGCGTGCGGCGCCTTGCCGCGGTAATTGAGCAGATCCGCGGTATCGCCGTTGACCAGTTTTCCGGCGAGCCATTCATTAAAATCGCTGACCCAGGCCGGCGGCGGCAAATCATAGCGATGACGGCCGAATTCGCCGAGATTGTGGGTCACGCTGCCCGAGCCGATGATCAGCACACCCTCGTCGCGCAACGGCCGCAGCGCCTCGCCGAGGCGATGATGATGCGCCGGTCCGAGCCTGCTCTGCACCGCAAGCTGCGCCACCGGGATGTCCGCATCCGGATACATCAGCATCAGCGGCACCCACGCACCGTGGTCCAGTCCGCGGTCAGGCACGGCCGCGGCTGCCTGACCTGCGGCGGACAGCAGGCGGATGACCTGCTGCGCCAGTTCCGGCGCGCCCGGCGCCGGATAACGCATGCGGTACAGCGTATCCGGAAAACCGTAGAAGTCGTGGATGGTTTCAGGTTGCGCAGCCGTGCTGGCGGCAGGCGCCGCCGTTTCCCAGTGCGCGGACATCACCAGTATCGCTTTCGGCCGTTCGAATTCGCTGCCGAGCTGCGCAAGGAACCCGCGCGTCGGCCCGGGTTCGAGCGGCAGCGTCGGCGCGCCGTGGGAAACAAACAATGCAGGCAATCGGGACATGGCTGAGGGTTATGCTAACCGATCGGCCGTGCGCAAAACCGGCGGCGCAGTACGGCGAACGGACAGCGCGTACGCGCCGTCGCCCAGCAGGAACTGCACCATTGCGGCGACAGCAAGAAACACCGGGTATTCCCAGCCCCCGCCCTGTGCGCTGAACACCCAGCCGTTGGGCAGATGCACCCAGGCCGCACCGAGCAGCAGCGGCACCGTTGCCAGCGCCACCCAGCGCGTATACACACCGGCCAGCAGCAGCGCGCCGCCGCCGAGTTCGGCGGCGATGGTCAGGTAGGCCAGCGCTCCGGGAAATCCGACGGATTCAAAAAACTGCACTGTGCCCGGCACTGTGAACACAAAAATCTTGAGCAATGCGTGGGCAATGAACATCACGCCCAGCGCAATGCGCAGCAGCAGTGCGGCATAGGGGGCGGTCTGGTTGAGCATCATGTCTAATCTCCTTGAATGTTGAATATGGGATCAATTGACTTCAGCGATACCACCACCAGTTCATGGTGTCTGATGGAAGGCGCGTTCAATAATCTGTTTCGGTACTGCCTGAGCTGCCAGATAAGTCACAAACAAAATCACCATCACCGAATCCACGACAACGACGACACCAGCCTTGTCGAGATACTGTGAACCGTATGTAAATATCAGCGAAATGAAAATAACCTTGCTCAAACCGGCAACCGTGAGCACCAGATTACGCACCTGCGGTTGATATGCGCCGTAAATGAGCATTACCCCGAACAACGCGATCAACACCCCCCAGCTTCGAACAACAATTTCCGCCAGCGGACCTTCTAGCGAATCTCCGAAAGTGGAAGCAAGCACCGATTGTGGCGCTATGGCGGCCTGAACCATGGTGAAGGTCAGCACACCCGCCACCAGCATCACCCATTTGAAATTGCGGATAAACCAGTTCATGGCGTCCCCGATCAAGCCGGAACTGCGGCAGTCTCGCTGGCAAACTGAAGCGTCAGCAACGCGACGCGGCGTCCGAGGTGTTCTGCGGTCTTCAGGTCGCTGACCGGAATCGCTTCCGCTCCCTGATCGACGTTCGACTGGGTCATCGCACCGGAAAAGGCCCCCAGCCTGTTAAGGTCATTCGCGCTGCCCTTGCTCGAATTGTTGCCGGGCATCAGGCCGAGTCCCGTCCATACCATGCCGTGCTGCATGGCGAAGGTGAACAGTTGGGTGATGGTGTTGAACTTGTCGCCGCTCTGGCCACCCGAGTGGGTGAAACCGGCAGCAATCTTGTCCTTCCAGCCCTGGGTGAACCACACCTTGGAGCTGGCATCCATGAACGCCTTGAACGGCGCCGACACGCCACCCATGTAGGTCGGTGCGCCGAAGATGAGGGCGTCGGCCGCATCGAGATCCTGCCAGTGTTTGTCGATGTCAGACACCGATATCAGTTGCGCATCAATGCCAGCGATATCCGCCGCGCCGCGCGCAACCGCCTTCGCCACCTCGGCGGTATGACCGTAACCGCTGTGATAAACCACCGCTACCTTGCTCATTTCCAATCTCCTGTGATGTGAGGTTAAATTGCCTACTGCGTATTCGTGTCAAGGCAGATCGAAGACCAGCACTTCGGCCGCCTGACCGTTGTCGAGATTCAATTTCCCCGCGCCGGTCTTCAGCGCATCGCCGGCATCCAGGCGCTGGCCGTTCACCGCCACGCTGCCGCGCGCGACGTGGACATAGGTCCTGCGTCCCGCTGCAATCTCCAGTTCGCCGCGTTCCGGCCCGTCGAACAGGCCGGCATAGAGGAATGCGTCCTGGTTCATGCTCACCGAACCGTCACGGCCATCCGGCGACACGATCAAACGCAGGCGGCCGCGCTTCTCGGCAGCGGAAAAATGCTTCTGCTCGTACGAAGGCTTGATGCCGGTGAACTTCGGTTCGATCCAGATTTGCAGGAAATGGGTGACGCCCGCCTTGTCGTGGTTGTACTCGGAGTGGCGCACGCCGGTGCCCGCGCTCATGCGCTGCACGTCGCCGGGCACGATGGTCGAACCGTTGCCCATCGAATCCTGGTGACCCAGCCCGCCCTCGAGGACGTAACTGATGATTTCCATGTCGCGATGACCGTGGGTGCCGAAACCGGAACCGGGACTGACGCGGTCTTCATTGATCACGCGCAGGGGGCCGTAGCCCATGTGCTCGGGATCGTGGTAACCGGCGAAAGAAAAGCTGTGGTACGAATCCAGCCAGCCGTGGTTGGCATGGCCGCGATCTTCACTTTTGCGCAGGGTCGTCATGTTCCGCTCCTTTCCGTAGTCATTGCCTGGGTGATGCACGGAACGCATTCTGCGGGCGCCGGGCAGCGCAAGATAGCGGAACTATTTGACAATATCTGTCAAATTTTATGAATTAGTTTTATGTTTAAAAACAATGTATTATTGATATATATGGCAATATGTATTCACATAAATTCAGGTTTGATTCGGACATGAGACTGTCCCTCGACGCGCTGCTGGTGCTCGACGCCATCGACCGCAAGGGCAGCTTTGCTGCCGCTGCGCATGAACTGCACCGCGTGCCGTCGGCGCTGACCTACACGGTGCAGAAACTGGAAGAAGATCTCGACGTGCTGCTGTTCGACCGTCGCGGCCATCGCGCCAAACTCACCGCAGCAGGTCATGAATTGCTGAACGAAGGTCGCCACCTGCTGCGCGCCGCCGGCGATCTCGAAGCGCGCGTCAAGCGCGTTGCCACGGGCTGGGAAGCGGAACTGCGCGTCGCCAGCGACGGCATCATTCCCACCCGCGCGATGCTGGCCCTCGCCCGCGATTTTTATGCGCACACCAGCAGCACCCGATTGCGCTTCTCCACCGAAGTACTTGCTGGCTGCTGGGACGCGCTGGTGTCGGAACGCGCCGACCTGGTGATCGGCGTTTCCGGCGACGGCCCCGCGGGCGGCGGCTACCAGACGCGCCGGCTGGGCGAAATCGAGTGGGTATTCGCGGTATCCCCGACGCACCCGTTGGCTAAAGCAGCTGAACCGCTCACCCGCGCCGACATTCGCGCCCATCGCGCCGTCGTCGTCGCCGACAGTTCACGCAACCTGCCACCGCGCACCACCGGACTGCTGTCGGGACAGGACACGCTGACCATCGCCGATGCCGCCGCGAAACTGGAAGCGCAGGTCATGGGCCTGGGCGTCGGCTACCTGCCGCACTGCCTCGCCGCGGCGGCGGCCGCGCGCGGCGAACTGGTCATTCGTAAAACGGAAGAGCCCAAGGTCAGCCAGATGCTGTCGATCGCCTGGCGCACGACGCACCGCGGCAGGGCGCTGAAATGGTTCGTCGAGCAGACCAGCGTCAGGGGCTGGCTGGAACGGGCATTACGTTCACTGGACGCCTGAGCAGCGCCCGGGCGCAGCAGGTTATCTGCAGTTACTCTCGATCCAGTCGGCAACGAAATCAACGCCGACCTGGCGGTTGTCGACATGGGCGTGTTCGGCGCCGCCGTCCTCGGCGGTAAACACGCGCAGCGTCTTCTTCGCCGATCCGATGGCGTCGTAAAGCTTCTGCGCGTTTTCGGCAGGCACCACGCGATCGTTGGCGCCGTGGGTCACCAGGTACGGCATGGTGATCTGGTGGGCGACGTCCTTCAGCGTGAAGCGTTTGGCGATTTCGATGCTGGAGTCGGTATCGGCAGCGCCGACCACCCACTGGAACTGGAAGTTGGACTGCGCGATCTTGCTGCCTTCCGCCTGCGCCTTTTCCTTGATCTTCTGCTGCCAGCCGGCGAGATCCCAGTGCAGCGCGGTCATCGATACGCCGGCGGCATAGCGCTTTTCGAATGCGGCAATGCGCGCCGAATAATAGCCGCCAAAGCTGTAGCCCATGATCACCACCCGTGCCGCATCGACGTCGGCGCGCTGCGCGACATAATCGTAGGCCGCGCGACCCGGCACCTCGTAATCGTAGCGGCTGTGGATGCCGCGGAAGCGCAGCGTCTCGCCCTGCCCGGGACCGTCGATCGCCAGCGTGTGCATTCCGCGCTTCGCAAACTCCAGCCCGGCAAAGATCACGCTCATTTCCTTGCAATTGTCCATGCCGTTGAAGATCACCACCGTCGGTGCGCGCAGCGAAACACCCGGTGCCTTCATGAACAACGCGGGCAGGGTCTTGCTCTCGTACGGCACCTCGACGAATTCGATTTCGGGATGACGGCGGGTCAGCCCTTCACGGTAGCAGCGGTAGGCCTTGCGTCCGACCGCAACCTTTTCCTCACCCGGCGCGATGAAACGTTCGCCGGTGTAGTAATAATTGCCGGCGCGCAGGTAGTAATTGCCCGCGGTGCGGTCGTGCCCGCGCGCAGCAGCTGCGTCCGCAGTTTTCTCCACCAGCGCCGCCATCGCGCACCACTCCTGCTGCCAGGCCGCAGGCTCGCCCTGCCGGGTTTTCAGCTTCTCGGCGATGCGGTCGATTTCGTCCATCGCCACAACGCCATACGGCGCCATGCCCTTGCATGCCAGCGCGGCATTGGACCACAGGAAATTGCCGGGAAAATGATCGATCCAGAAACCGCGGGTGGACATGACTAGGCCTTTGCATGCTTGGGTGTGGACGGAATGCGCGGAACTGCCGGATTATTGTTGTGCCGCGAACGGGCGCAGTTTGACAGAACAGCGGCGTAATGAAAACATGGCCCGCAACCCGTTAGCGGGGTCTAACAAGGCATTTCCATCCGGAGGAAGCATCCCATGTCCAGCCTGCACAAACTGATCGCGCTCGCACTGAGCGCATTCGCCGTCACTGCTGCCGCACAGTCCTATCCGTCCAAACCGGTACGCGTGCTGGTGCCGTTTGCACCCGGCGGAAATGTCGACATCACCGCACGCACCATCGCACCCGGACTGGCAGAAATTCTCGGCCAGCAGTTTCTGGTCGAAAACCGGCCCGGCGCAGGCGGCTCGATCGGCACCAATGCCGTCGCGCGAGCGGCGCCCGATGGCCACACCATCATGGTGGCCTCGAGCAGCGTGATGACCAACGGCCCGGCGCTTTATACCAACCTGCCCTACGACATACTGCGCGACCTGGCGCCGGTCGGACGCATCGCAGTGGTGCCGCTGGCGCTGATCGTGCATCCGTCCGTCCCCGCAAAAACCACCAAGGAACTGATCGCGGTGGCGAAAGCCCAGGGCGGCAGGATGCTGATGGCCAACGCCGGTGTCGGCACCACCAATCACCTGATCGCGGAGCTGTTCATGATCCGCACCGGCGCGAAAATGCACCTGGTGCCGTACAAGGGCAGCGGCCCGGCACTGATCGACCTCGTAGCCGGACACATGTACGCCCATGTCGACCAGATTTCCTCGGCCCTGCCGTTCATCAAGGCCGGACGCGTGCGTCCGATCGCGGTCACCACCGCGAAACGTGCTGCGGCCCTGCCGGAAGTGCCGACGCTTGCTGAATCCGGCGCCCCGGGATTCGACGCCAGCACGGTCACCGGCATCCTCGCCCCCGGCACGACGCCGCGCCCGGTCATCGCAAAGCTGAACGAATCGCTGAACAAGGTGCTGGCCGCTGCGGCAATACGCAGCCGCTTCGAAACGCTGGGTGCCGAGGTTCAGCCGAGCAGCAGTGAAGAACTCGGCCAGTTCATCCGCGAGGATCTCGCGCAGTGGAAAAAAGTCGTGCAGCAGGCGGGCATCAAGGTGCAGTAACCGGCGTCGCCGCCCGCTGACCGGCCGGCACCGGTCACAAAAGATTATTGCTGCTGCTGGGACTCCTGGGCCATGCGCTCGGCGATGTCACGGCGTACCTGGTCCATGTCCAGCGCTTTCGCCTGCTCCAGCACGCTGTCCAGTCCCGCAGCCGGCAGCGCGCCGGCCTGCATGAACAGGATCACCTCTTCGCGGAACAGCATCAGGGTCGGAATCGAGCGGATACCGAAATGAGCCGCCAGCCCCTGCTCCTCGTCTGAGTTCACTTTGGCGAACACCACGTCGGGATGTTTTTCGGACGCCGCCTCGAACACCGGCGCAAAACCCTTGCAAGGGCCGCACCACGGCGCCCAGAAATCCACGATCACCATCTTGTTGCCGGTGACCGTGCTTTCAAAATTGTCCTGCGTCAATTCCTGAACAGCCATCCTTGATCTCCCTCATCACAATGAAGCGATGATGTCATAAAACGGGCATTCCAATCAGGCGCTGGCACTGGCAGCGCTCTGCTGCAGCAGATGCAGCATGGCTGCGGCCTTGTCGAACGTCTCCTGGTATTCGGCGTCGCGCTGGGAATCAGCGACGATGCCGCCGCCGGCCCAGAACCGCACGGAACCGCGCGAATGTACCAGCGTGCGGATCGCAATGTTGGTATCCATGTTGCCGTCATAGCCCAGATAGCCGATGGCTCCGCAATAGACGCCGCGCCGGTTCGGTTCCAGTTCCTCGATGATCTGCATAGCACGCACCTTGGGCGCACCGGTAATGGAACCGCCGGGAAATGCACCGCGCAGCAGGTCGATGGCGTCACGGCCCGGCGCCAGCAGCCCGGTCACGGTGCTGACCAGGTGATGCACGGTGGCAAAGCTTTCCACTTCGAACAGCCGGGGCACCTTGACCGATCCCAGCGCGCAGTTCTTCGACAGGTCGTTGCGCAGCAGGTCGACAATCATCAGGTTCTCGGCTCGATCCTTTTCACTGGCCAGCAGTTCTGCAATCAGTTCGGCATCGAGCCGGGCATGACCGGCGCGCGGCCGTGTGCCCTTGATCGGCTTGGTTTCCACGCGGCCGTCACGCACGCTGAGAAAACGTTCCGGCGATGCGGACAGGATCTGCGCGTATGGCGTCGACAGGTAGGCGGCGTGCGGCGCCGGATTGATCAGGCGCAGGCGCTGGTAGGCAAGCCACGGATCGCCGGTCGCATGGGCCGAAAACCGCTGCGCCAGGTTGACCTGGTAGCAATCGCCGTTATTGATGTAATCGAGCACGCGGCCAAACGCATGGCCATAGCCGCGCGGGGTGAAATTGGAGTTGACCGGCGAAGTCACCCGGAACGGTTCGCGGCGGCGCTCGGGCGGGGGCTCGGAAAACAGCCGCACCAGCCCGTCCCACTTGCGATCGGTGTCCGGGTCGCGCCCCTGGCTGACCAGCCATGCCCGCTGCTCCGAATGATCGACCACCACCGCCCAGTCGTAAATCCCGATCGCCATGTCGGGAATGCGTTCGCTGTTGCGCGCACGCTCCGGCAGGCGCTCGATGCGACGCGCGAGGTCATAGCCGAAATAACCGATGGCGCCGCCGGTGAACGGCAGGTCACCTGAGACCTCCGGGTCGATCTCCAGATGCGCCCGCAGCAAATCGAAGGGATCGGCACGTGACAGTTCGACGCCGTCCGCATGCACCTCGGTCAGCCCGCCACGGGTCACCAGCCGGACATGGGGCTCGGCGGAGATGATGTCGTAACGCGCGCGGCCGGGATGATGCAGTCCGCTGTCCAGAAACACCGCCCACGAACGATCAGCCACTGCCTCAAACAGCGCGGCGCTGTCGGCGCGGTAAGGCAATTCGTTGAGCAGCGCTACGTTCACAAAAATATCCATTCAAAACAGCTTGTTGCCGGAAGCCTCTTGCTCCCGGAACATCAAGGATATCAAACCTGCCGCGATTGAAGGCGTCACTGGCGTGGACACCTTGCTGTCATGACATCGCACGCAGGCTGATGATAAGCTCAACCGGTCATCCAGAAACTGTCAGGGACGCTCATTCCCCCTATAAAAACATGGAAACACTGAGTCACTGGAGTACGGCATTGAGCAGCGCGTTCATGCAGTTTGCCGAACGCGTCGGACAGTATCTGCCCAGCATACTGGGTGCGTTCCTGCTGCTGATGATCGGCTGGATCGTCGCCCGCGTGCTGCGCACGCTGGCGATACGCGCCGCCATCATCGTCGATCGCATGCTAGCGCGGCTGAGCGCAGGAGGCACCGAGCAGCGCACCAAGCTGCCGCAGTCTTCCGCCAAGATCCTCGGCAGCATCGTGTTCTGGGTGGTGCTGCTGTTTTTCGTCACCGCAGCCACCCAGGTGCTCGGACTCGATGCCTTCACCGCCTGGCTCGCCCGGGTAGTGGATTACGTGCCGACCCTGTTCGTCGGCGCACTGATCGTCATTGCCGGCTTCCTGTTGAGCCGCCTGACCCGGGACCTGATCTCCGCCACACCCGCGATCACCGGCCGCAAGCAGCGCGAGCTGCTCGGCCGCACCGTGCAGATCATCATCCTCGTCACCGCACTGCTGGTGGGCGCCGACCAGGTCGGCATCCAGGTCCGCTTCCTGGTGCTGATCGCCGCGGTGTCCGGCGGCGCGATGGCGGCTTCGGTGGCACTGGCACTGAGCCTGGGCGCACGCAATTATGTCGCCAACCTGATCGGCGGCCATCACCTGCGGCAGGCATTCTCCGTCGGCCAGCATGTCAAAGTGGCCGGCTTCGAAGGCCGCATCCTTGAATTCACCCCGGTTTCCGTGGTGCTGGAAACCGCTGAAGGCCGGGTCACACTCCCCGCCAAGGTATTCGGCGAAGAACCCATCGTGCTGAAAATCGGGGACCGCTGACCGTGGCCAGCAACGAAGAACTGTCCTTCGCCTACATCGAATCCCATCCGGTCGATGCCGCGCGGGTACTGGAACGCGTAGCGCCGCCCAATGTCTCCGCATTGCTCGCCGACATGCCGGCGCGGCTGGCGGCGCCGATGCTGCGCGCCATGCTCCCGCTGCATGCCGCGCGCTGCCTGGAAAACCTGGAGGACCAGTCCGTGCCAGGCCTGCTGCGCGCGATGGGTCCGCAGTCCGGCGTCGCGGTCCTGCATTACATGGCCGAGTCGCGGCGCAACGACCTGCTCGCGCAACTGCCCACGGCGCAGGCCATGGCCTTCCGCCTGCTGCTGGGTTACCCGGAAGACACCGTCGGTGCGTGGATGGACCCGCGGGTGCTGGCATTGCCGGCAAACACCACCACCGAAGCGGCATTGCGCCGCCTGCGTGAGGCGGATGAAGACTGTGCCGCCGGGATTTATGTCATCGGCACCGACCAGTCGCTGCAGGGACACGTCGACCTGCCGGCGCTGCTGCGCGCACCCGCTGACGCCCCCCTCTACAAGATCATGCACAAGGCCACCTACACCCTGCCGGCACGGGCGACGATCCGTGCCGTCGAGGAGCATGCCGGCTGGGACGACCACCAGTCACTGCCCGTCGTCGAACGCGACAACCGCTTCGTCGGTGCGCTCGACCGTGGTGTTCTTGCCCGCGCATTCCTGCGCAACCGGACCAACCGCCCGAATGCCGGCTACAGCGCAGTCGCTGCCACCATCGCCGGCGGCTACTGGCTGGGCGTCTCCAGCCTGATCCAGCTCATCGTCGGGCTGCTGCCGGTCACGCGCCTGCAGAATGATGGGGGCGACTACGATGAACGCTAGCGCCAGCGCGGCGGTCTCCGCACTCAATCTGCGCTTCCTGCTCGACTATCCCGGCGAAGCCGCCCAGCGCCTGGAATTGATGGACAGCACTGAAATTGCCGAACTGCTGGCCGCACAACCCCTGCATGCCGTGGTGCCGGTCTGGGAACAGCTCGCCTCCGATGTGGAGCTGGCTGTCATCGAACTGCTGCCCGAGGAACTGGTACGGCACCTGCTGACCGAACTGGAACCGGCGCTGGCGGTCGCGTTGCTCTCCCGTCTCGATGAAGATCAGCGCCAGCGCTACCTGAAGCTGGTCGATCCCCAGGTCGCCGCCGAACTGGAAAAACTGCGGGCCTACCCCCAGGATTCCGCCGGCCAGCTGATGGATCCGCAGATCGTCACGCTGCGCGCCGAGTACACCGCGCACGAGGCTTTGATCCGTCTGCGCAACATCAAGCGGCGCGATGTGCGCGAAATTTTCGTCGTCGACCATACCGGACTGCTCGAAGGCCGCGTGCAGATCCAGGATCTGGCGATGGCGGCACCCGACATGCCGCTCGACCGGCTGAAGCGGAAAATCGCCGCCGCGGTCACCGATATCGCACCGCGCGAAGAAGTCGTCGAGCTGCTCGAACGCAGCGATGTCAACGATCTGCCGGTCGTGGATTTTTCCGGACGGCTGGTCGGCGTCATCCGCCAGTCGGCGCTGGTGACCGCCGCGCAGGAAGAAGCCAGCCTCGACATCCAGACCATGGTCGGCGCCAGCAAGGACGAGCGCGCGCTGTCGAAGGCCGGATTTGCAGTAAAGAAACGCCTGCCCTGGCTGCAGATCAACCTGCTTACCGCGTTCCTCGCCGCCTCCGTGGTCGGCCTGTTCGAAGGCACCATCGCCAAGTTCACCGCACTCGCGGTGCTGCTGCCGGTGGTCGCCGGCCAGTCGGGGAATGCCGGTGCGCAGGCACTGGCGGTGACCATGCGCGGGCTGGCGCTGCGCGAGATCAGCCTGCGCCACTGGCCGCGGGTGGTGATGAAGGAAATCGGCGTCGGCTTCGTCAACGGCCTCGCGGTGGCGGCAACCACGGCGGTGGGCGTCTATTTCTGGAGCGGCTCGGTCGGGCTGGTGCTGATCATCTCCGCGGCGATGGTGATCGCGATGATCGCCGCCGGATTCGCCGGCGCGCTGGTGCCGATCATGCTCAGCCGCTTTGGCCAGGATCCGGCAACCGCTTCATCGATCATCCTCACCACGGTCACCGACGTGGTCGGCTTTTTTTCCTTCCTCGGCATCGCCACCCTGCTCTCGGGCATGCTGGTGCCGGGATAGTCGTCAGGACTTCGGTTCTTCGGCCTGCGCGGCCCCCTGCTCGCGCTGCATGCGCTGGTACTGCGCCAGCTGCTCCTCGTATTTCCTCTTCAGCTGTCGCGGGAACCAGAAGTCCACCGCGGCAAAGCCGAAAAAGAAAATCAGCATGATGGTGCGCGCGCCCTTGTCGAGGTTGTCGCCGTAGAACAGCACCCAGAAACCCAGCACCAGGTTCAGTGCCCCGGCGAAGTAGAACGCGTACATCCGTTTTTTCAGTCGCTCGTCCATTGGCGATATCCCTTACTGGCGTCCGGCCTGCACTTCGACGGCACGCAGTTGTGCCGCCATCTTGTCGAGAACACCGTTGACGTATTTGTGGCCATCGGTCCCGCCAAACGACTTGGCCAGCTCGATGGCCTCGTTGATCACCACCCGGTACGGCACTTCCGGACATTTTGCAAATTCAAAACCCGCCAGCAGCAGGATGCCGCGCTCCACCGGTGACAGGCTTTTGTAGGCGCGGTCGAGCAGCGGCGCGATCAGCTGCTCCATCTCCGCAGCGCCGGCGACGGCTCCCTCGAGCAGCAGGCGGAAATAATCGCTGTCGGTCTTGTCAAAGCCCTGCGCTTCGCCGAGCTGTTGCACGATGGTCTGGGGGTCGGTGCCCGCGAGTTGCCACTGGTAGAGGCCCTGCAGGGCAAATTCGCGCGAACGACGGCGGCTGGATTTCATGTTCGGATAAAAACGGCTGCACGCCGCG
>Ga0222714_10003855_pt1 | contig 15024 bp, 17 predicted proteins | sample C33_3DmetaG_FD_165048 | JGI IMG/M metagenome (GOLD analysis project Ga0222714, IMG submission 165048) | Estuarine water microbial communities from San Francisco Bay, California, United States - C33_3D | ecosystem: Environmental > Aquatic > Marine > Unclassified | place: USA: California... | reverse complement strand
GCGGTGAAAACGATGACTACATATATCCCAACGAAGCTCTTCCCGGTGATGCTAACATTGTTGATGTTGCAACCCATACAAACCCTGACGGCTCTGTGCTTATTATTGAGACTGATGACCAAGGCAACACCTACGAAAGATGGGCAAAATATGGTGAAGACACTGATGTCCAGACTGTAAAAGACTGGTATAATGTACACTTCCCTAACAGCAAAGGCAGATTACCTACTGAAGAAGAAACAAAAGAAGCCGCTGAAAAATATGGTGTTCCTTGGGAAATAGTGTTGTCTGCTTTGCCGGGGGTATTTGACAGCACTGGTGATGCTGATGATGGCGCTGTTGACGACAATGGTGACACAGGTGGCAACGGTGACACTGGCGGCAATGGCGGCAACGGTGACACAGGCGGCAATGGTGACACAGGCGGCAATGGTGACACTGGTGGCGGCAACGGTGATGGTGGCAACGGTGATGGTGGCAACGGTGATGGTGGCAACGGTGACACCGACACAGGCGGCAACGGTGGCGGCGGAACAGGCGGTGACGGCCCCGGCGATGGCCCCGGCGATGGCCCCGGCGATGGTATGGGCACAGGTGAGCTTATGGCCTTAGCTGGTCTATTAAGCGGCGCTACGCCAATTAACGATAAGCTATTTACCGAAACTTTTAAGCCTAAGATATATGAGAGCAAGCTCCTTAATTTTCCCTCATTGATGCAGGTTAATCCTGACCTTTTAAAGTTCCTAAGGAAATAGAATGGCAACATATCTTACACTGGTTAATGATGTTCTCCGTAGAATGAGAGAAGATACTGTCAGTACAGTTACTGAGACAGCTTATTCTACTTTGATCGGTGATTTTGTTAATGATGCTAAAGACATTGTAGAGCAATCCTGGGACTGGACTGCCCTGCGTAGCACTATTACGGTAAACACTGTAGCATCTACTTATAATTACAGTTTGACAGGTTCTTCAGACCGCTACAAAGACTTAGGTGTATACAACACTACTAGCTTGCTGAAGATGCAGCACGTTCCCCTGCAATGGATGGACAGACAGAGACAGCTTAATGCTACAGTGCCTTCTACAGCACCGTCAGCTTATACTTTTAGGGGCGTAGATTCTAGCGGTGACTTGACAGTTGATATATATCCTACACCGGATGCTGTATATGCTTTAAAGTTTAATTGTGTTATTCCACAGGCTACTCTTTCAGCCGGTGCAGATATCTTGTCTGTTCCTGCTCAGCCTGTACGTCAATTAGCGTTGGCTATGGCTGTCCGTGAAAGAGGCGAAACAGGCGGTATCACAGCACAAGAGCACTTTGCGCTGGCTGAGAAGTATCTGAATGACGCTGTAGCCTATGATGCTAACTTGCACCCTGAAGAAACTATTTGGTATCCGCATTAATGGCACCTAAGCTACATCATATTGAAATTAGGGCACCGGGCTTTTTAGGGCTTAATACCCAAGACAGTCCTACGTCTATTAGTCCGTCTTATGCCTCTATTGCCAATAATTGTGTTATAGACAAGTTTGGTCGTGTTGGCGCAAGGAAAGGATGGAGTTATTTAACTACTTCTGGCGGCAGTGCTCTTGCTAATTCGGATGGTATTGAGTTAATACATCACTTTACATCAAGGGCTGGCGTTACTACAGTAATCTCAGCAGGTAATGACAAAACATTTACAGGGACTACGACACTTACTGACGATACTCCCGGTGCCGCTACAATTACAGCTAACAACTGGCAAGCAGTAACCTTTAATGACGATGTATACCTGTTTCAGGCTGGACATGACCCGTTGATGTGGGATAGTTCAGCCGCTGACACTATACTGGTGTCTGCTCATGGTTCTTATGTAGGAACTGTGCCACAAGGAAACACTGTACTGGCTGCTTATGGTAGGCTTTGGGTAGGTGCAGTCAACAATGATTGTTGTACTCTGTACTGGTCTGATCTGCTTCAAGGTATGGCATGGTCAGGAGGCACATCAGGTTCTATAGATGTGACTAAGTTTTGGCCTAGTGGTGATGATGACATTGTAGCCCTCGCTGTCCACAACGACAGGTTGATTATCTTTGGTAGCAAGTCTATATTGATCTACGCTGGTGCTAATAGTCCAGCTACAATGGTACTGGAAGATACTATAGAAAACGTAGGCTGTGTAGCAAGAGATTCAGTAGTAAACATAGGCTCTGATATCTTTTTCTTGTCTAAATCAGGCTTTCGCAGTCTTTCTCGTACTATTGCTGACGAAGGTGCCTTGCCGTTTAGGGATATCTCTAAAAATGTCAGGGACGATATAATTAATGATATTGAAGCAGAAACATCAAACATTAAAGCATTATACAGCCAGGAAAACGCTTTTGTACTGTTGACGTTTCCTACATTGAATAAACTATATTGTTTTGACACTCGTAGGCCTTTAGAGGACGGTTCTCACAGGACTACTACATGGTCTGGCATTAATCCGACAGCAATGCACAGAGCTTCTGATGGCACTATTTACTTAGGTGAACCTTTAGGCATAGGACAGTACACAGGATACAGTGACAATTCTGTTGGTTATGTTCTGAAGTATTACAGCCCTTCTTTGGACTTTTCTAACGCAGAAAGTGACACAGGTGACGAAACTGCACAGCTACTGAAGTTCCTTAAAAAGGTAGGCATTACTGCTGTAGGGGCTCAATCGCCTACTGTGCAGATTAAATGGGCTTATGATTTTAGTTCTAATTTTAAAAGCCAAGTTGTTACCTTAGACAGCGCAAACTACGCTGAATACAATGTATCTGAATATAATAGCGGCGTTGAATACTCGGCGTCTATTATCATTAACGAGCCCAGAGTAAACACTACAGGGTCAGGAACCTCGTTTACTGTGGGCATTGAATCCACCATAACACAGGCTGAGTTTTCACTTCAGCAGATTAATATATACGCGACTATCGGGAGATTGTTATAATGGAAGGTCTAGACCTCCTTAAAAATATACTTGGCATCGGTGCCAATTACTACGCTGGTGCTCAGGGTATCGAACAAGCCAGAGAAATAGGGCGCGAAGGATATGATCTAGCTACTCAGCTTGGCAGTGATTTAGCCAGCAGGGGCCAGTTTCAGCCCTTTACTGTTACTACGTCACAGGGCGGTATTACATCTACGCCGCAGGGCGGTTTTACCTCTACTCTGTCTCCTGAGCTTGCCGCCGCTGAAGGCAGACTCCGCACTAAAGGCATGAACCTGCTTGACATCGCTTCACAGCCTCTAGAAGGCCGTACACAGGACATTTTAGGCTCTTTACAGGCCGCTAGAGCCCCTGAGCAGGAAAGACAGCGTATGGCCTTAGAAGAGCGCCTGTTCAATCAGGGTAGGACTGGCGTAAGGACATCTCAGTACGGCGGTACTCCTGAACAGCTTGCTATGGAGAAAGCTATGGCTGAACAGGCCTCTGCTGATGCTTTTACAGCCCGTCAACAGGCTATTCAGGAGCAGGGACAGTTTGCACAGTTAGGCAGGGGGCTCTTTAGTGACTCGTTTACTCCTCAGAACCAGTTGCTTCAGAGCCTTGCTGCCACTACTCCGTTGGCTCAGTTGGCTTCACAGGCTAACCTGCAAGGCGGTGAGTGGCAGAGTAGGCTTGGTCAGGCAGGTATTAATTCCCTGCTTCAGGGCCAAACAGTAGCCTCTAACTTGCAACAGCAACAGCTTCAAGGTATCATGAATGCTGTCTTTGGCTCACCAAGCAACCCACAAGACGATGCTATCAAGGCTATCCTTGAAAGCCAAGGCATAGACACTTCTGGTATTGGTGGTGGCTCTCTGTTGGGCTCACTTTTTGACTTCTTTGGTGGACAATAATGGTTGATCAGACTACCACATCTAAACTAGACGCTATTACACAGGCTATTCTTGGTGGCTCTACAGGGCCGTCCACTAGTCAGCTACTTCAGGCTGTACAGGCGCAACAACCCACTGGTGTGCAGCTTGCTGACAGGCTAAGCCAGCTTGGTGCCGGTGCCGCTATCTATGGTGATCAGCGTAATGCCGCTATGCAAGGCTTTGTTAATTCTATGACAGGCAAAAGAGCTTCAGCCCAGGATGCGGCTATGGCGCGTGTAGCTGATCTGGACGCTAATGACCCTGTGCAGCAACAGCAGATTCTAAATATTCTTAAAGCCTCTGATCCTGCGAAGGCTGTGGAGTTTGCTAGAGCTATACAACAGAAAAAGCTAGAGCAAAAAGAAGCTGAAGTCACACAAGCTCAAACAATGAGTCAGAGAAATTCATTAGCAACTCTAGCGATAGAAAGAGGAGCACCTGAACTAGCCGCTCCTATTTTAACAGGGGCGCTAAAAGGCAAAGAAGTGACAGATGCCATGAAAGATTTATCCTCGACAAAAGGCGAAATGACAGAAGCCCAGAAAGCCGAATTAATGAAAGACTTTACAGCAGAAAGTGTAACTGCTTTCCTAGAGAGCGACTCCCCTACTAGGGCTTCTCTTCTTGTCGAAAAAGACAAACAGCCAGGAAATACAACATTGGCTAACCAAGTTACAGAGGCTTATGGGTACACTCCCGGCACTCCTCAGCACCAGCGTGTTATGCAACGATTAATGGAAGCCAAGCGAGCAGGTGATGCTGGAGAGTACACACCTGCCCAAGAAATAGGAGTTATATCAGGAGCTTTAAAAGAGGTTCCCACGTATGATGACTCTTTACGGAACATTAGCAACCTAAGACAGGCGGCTAGAGCTTTTGATTTGATGGAAAACGGGGACACTAACGCCCGAACAGGTATGTTGCGTAATGTAATCAGTGTTTATCAAGGTTCTCAAAGGGCACAGGCTGAGATTGATTCGTGGGTGAGCGAGAGAAACTTGGGTCAAAGGTTTAATGATTGGGTTCAAACTGCTATTTCTGGGGATACATCTGATGAAACAATTAGGGAGCTAGGAAATATTATCAAAGATAACTTAGCTAAGTTTGAGTCGGATATTGTTACTGCGTTGGATGCTGTCTCATCTACTTACCGTGGTATTGTGTCTGATGATTCGATAAATAGGGTCGTGTCTGCGCAACGCACTCTAGCAGGTATAGGAGAGCAGTCTACAGATGTTGAAGCAATTGTTAATAGAGTACTAAATAGAAAAGACTTCAAATTCTACGAGCAGAGGATTTAAGTAGTGGCGTACACTAAACAGGAACTGGAAAGGGCAATCAGGCTGGCAGATGAACAAGGAGATACAGAATCCTTAAAAGTTCTTGCGTCTGAGTGGGAAAGATTGGCTCAGACACAGCAAACTGTTGTTCAGCCTATATCCGATGCTGTAGATACTGAAACAAACAACTATTTTGCTGATCAAGCTAGAATGGGCGTTGTAGACTTAATGGAAAGCGCTGTCGGTATATTAGGCGAGCAGTGGCGCGAATTGTTTTTCCCTTCTCAGGAAGAGCCTAAAGGGGAGTGGGGTAGTCGGGAATTATATATACCAGCTAATAGCGAAGAGTATTATGCTGAAAGGGAAGCAAGTCGAGCAAGAAGAGAACAATCTAAGCAAGAAGTGGCTAAAGACCTTTTAGGATATTCTGGCGCACAAGTAGGAGAGGATGACTGGCTTAGTCGTTTAGGGGGTATAGCTGTTCGTGAGGCTGTAGCAGACCCTATAGGCACTTTCGCAGGAGGCAAGGGAAAATTAGGGTTACTTCAAGAACTCATTGCGTCTACTGTTTCTGTAAGCGCTGGCGCTGTTAGCTCAGAAACTGTCAGGGCTTGGGGAGAGGAATTAGGCTTTTCTCCGCAGGCTATAGAGTTGGTGCAGGGGATAACTAATATTGTAGCCGGTTCCGGTTCTGGTATGCTTGCGCAGGGCGCTATGCGCGGAGTAAATAGGGGTGTCAACGCCCTTCAGCAAAACAAGAAAATAATTGAACAAGTAGACGGCGCGGCTGAATTAATGGCAAACTCACAAGTAAAGTCGGCAGTGAGAAGCGCTATAAAAGCTCAGCCTGACATAGACTCGGCTATAAATGCTGCTCGCGTTCTTGAAGACAAGGTTCCCGGTTTGGTGCTCCCTTCTGCTGTAGTGTTGAAAAACAACCCAGTTCTTGCTAAGAATCTGGAGTCTTTGGCTATGGTGTCTCCTGGGCTTAGGGCTAAGTTGACAGAGAGTTTACGTGATTTAGATAATGCTGTAACAAAAAGGAAGACAGCGTTGTTTGGTGACACCTCTCCCTCTAAAGCAGAACAGGCTCTTTCTTCCAGAGCCGCACAGGTTGATATCAATATTTCCAACATTCTTAGAAGGGTAAGGGGAATAGATGCAAATATACAAAAAACCATTGAGCCTCTCCGTTCAACAGAGACTGCCGACACTATTGGGGCAAGAGTGCGTGGTCTTATCGAAGCCAAAGAAAAGGCGCTAAGTAGTGCCGCTTCTCAAAAGTATAATCATGTAATAGATAAATATAGTCAGCAAGGTTTGCGCTTTCCTGCTCAGTCCGTGGCTAATATCTACAAAACAGCAACATCTATGAGGTACAAAAACCTTTTTGCAGATCATCCCCGCGTTGTTAATCTTATTTCTAGTATGTATAAACCTAAAAAGCCTAAGCAGCCTCCTAAAATTAGGTCTTTATCGCTGGAACAGCTTGACTCTCTAAAAAGAGCTATTAACGAAGGCATCCGTAATGAAAGCAGCGGGGGAAAAAGAGCAGAGCTTAACAGATTAAAAGATGTTTTAAAAGCAGAAATAGATAAAATGGGGTCATTTGGGCAAGAGTATCAAGGAGTAGATAACTGGTACAGAGAACAAGTGGGTATTCCCTTAAATCAAGCAGGAATACGCGAGTTAAGCGCGGCTAAGTTTGCAGAGGTAGTAGGAACAAGACTTAAAAGACCAGAAACAGCTAGGGAGTTTCTTTCTTTTGCAGGAAAAGACGGCGTTAATGTGTTAAAAGACTCTATTATATTGCGGCTAGGTGACAGCGTTATCAACAAGGTAGACGATACTTTAGACGTAAATAAGTTTATTAGCTTTGCAAGAGCAAATCAGCAGGTCATTGATTTGGTTCCTGGTTTGCGTGAGCAACTGCGAGACATAGGCGGCACACTACAAGTACTTGAAGACACAAAAAGCAGATTAGATACGCAATACACAGCCCATGCTAAACGCCTGACTGACAATGTTTTCTCTACAGTTTATAACAAAGGGCTTAATTCCACCATATTTTCTATATTAAATAGCCCCTCTAAAAGCGCTGACCTGTTTAGAAGCGTGTCTAACTACACTGCTGACACTGCGGCTATAGCTAAACAAGGTGTCAGGGTCGGGCTGTTAGATGCTGCAATGCGAAGCAGCAGCCCTATGCAGTTTATGGAAAAAAATGCTAACGTATACAGGCAGTGGTTTGGTGACAGGTACTTAAACAATATCAAAAGTCTTGGTGAAGTCATAGAAATGGCGGCTAAGTTGGACTTAGAAAAAATACCCTACGCTCATACTGTGAAAGATCAAGACATAGTGCAGGAATACACAGGTAATACTATTCCTAACATAACAGCACAAATAAGAAATCGTATAATTTCCTTGCCCCAAAAACTAGCTATATTAGGCTCTCGCTTTTTTAACAAAAAGACCACAGAGAGCAGGGATGCAGCTATGGAAGAGTTGTTCTTAGACACACGCAAGCTACAAACAATAGCTGATCTCGCTAAAGCGAAAAGGGAAAACAAAATAACTGTTGCTAAGTTTACAGAGGGGTTATGGAATCTTCTTAACTTTTCTACTACAAAGTCCTATTTAAGGGCTGAAGCAGGTGTAGACGCTATGGAACAAGATAGAGCAAGATATTACGAAGAAGAGGCTAAGTTGCCAAAAGCTGAAGATGTTCAGATTTCTAGTGTGATACCGACACCAGAGCAACTTATGCAACTTAACCCTATTTTGCAAAGACAAGCTACTGCAGCTCAGTAACATCTACGTCCGTGGCCTGTAGAGTCAGGTACTCTACTAAGTGCTGCGGTATCTTAATATCGGCATTGATGAACATGGACGAGAAACAGAAGGCCATCATATCCTTCATTGTTTCCTCGTCCATGCTTTTCCAATCTACCTTGTAATGTAAACTGTCATACATATCTTTATCCCTCATCCTCTATTTCTAGCCTGCTCTAGCGGAGTAGACCACCTACAGTTAGAAGGGCTATACCCTTTGCTGTTATCTATTCTATCTATCGAGCTTTTATCTTTAGGGCGTTTCCCCATATCAGTATAAAACGCTTCAAAAGAGTTTAACCACTTATCACAAACTTCAATCCCTCTTCCCCCGTATCTGTGATACTTTTGGTTGTTCTTGTTGTAGCAGCGGTCTTTTATTCTTTGCCATGTCTTAAACTCCACAGTATCAGTCATCCCGTGGGTTCGCTTTACTTCAGAGACTACCTCCTTAGATAAGCACCCGCAGGATTTGGTACGCCCACTCAACAAATGCGTCTGATACACCAGTTTTTGTTGACCACACTTGCAGAGACAATTCCACTTTTTATGCCACCCTTTAGCTGTCTCGCCTTGGGAGACGACAGTAAGCCTTCCGTATGTCTCACCTATCATCCGCTACACGCCTCACATTCACCGCTACTGCCCCTAACACCTGACTTGCTTCTAATGTAGTACAGGCTCTTGATATAGGGGTTTTCAAAAGCCTCTTGATGCACACTGCTGATATACGCAGGGTCAGCTTCAGCCGCAAAGAACAGGTTCAGCGACTGCCCTTGATCTATATACCGCTGTCTCTGGGCCGCTAATCGAACCAGAACGTGCTGATCTATTTCAAAGGCTGTCTTGAACACTTCTTTCTCTTCAGGGCTGAGCCAGGAAACATCGTACACAGAGCCTTTATTGGCTACCAAGTGCTCAATAGTTTTCTCGTTGTATACACCACGCTCACGCATCACAGAAACCAGTACAGGGTTAAACCGATTAATAGTACCAGCAGGTGTAGACTGCTCATAAACACCACCGTAGACGGGCTCAATGCCTTGCGACACTCCTCCGCATACCAAAGCAGAAGAGAGATTGGGAGCGACAGCAAGCACATGAGTGTTCCTAACACCAAAGCCACGACACCAATCAGGTTCCCCCAAAGACTCAGCCAGCTTCTTAGTAGCTTCATCAGCTTGCCCTCTAATGTGTTTGAATATCTGAGCATTGATTCCCGCAGCCTCCAGTGATTCAAGAGCAATACCTTTGCTCTGTAGATATGTATGAAAGCCTAGAGCACCTAGCCCCAAGGCTCTCCCTCGCTCAGTGAACCGTACAGCCTTTTCCAGCCCCTGAATAGTCCTACCACGCTGTATAAACTCCTCTGCTACACAATCCAGAAACACCACAGCCCACTGCACAGCCTCTGTATCCTTCCATTCATCGTACTTAGATAGGTTCATAGAGCTCAGTACACAGGTAAAAGTGTGGTCTGCATCACTATGTAGCATGATCTCGGTACACAGGTTAGAGGCCTTTACAGACAGGTTATGTGCCTCGTACATCGGTGGATTCAGTGTATTAGCCTTATCAGGGAAAAAGAAGTATCCTTTGCCCTGTGTCATTTTTAACTTCATAGCCTTCTGATATCGCTTCAGGTTATCACTGTCTTCATTTAACCTAGATATGAAGTCATTGGATATATTCCAGCCAATGTTGCTATCATCAGGGTTGTTGGCAACAAAGGTACAAAGCTCGTAGAAATCTCCGTGGTCGATAGGTAGATATCCTGCCCAGGAACCGCGCCTTTGCTGTCCTTGGGAGACATCTTGCGCCATGCGTCTATGTCCACGGAATACTGGTACAACTCCATCTGCGTTACCACCGGAGGATATGGGAGAGCCTCTGTGTCGGACATCACCCAAGTAACCGGAGGTTCCAAAGCCCTCTTTTGAGAGAAGAGCAGACTCGGTTCTGTTATTGTAGAAATCAAAGATGCTATCTCCTATGTAGGAGCCTGAGCAAGACACAGGGGAGCCTTTTTCAGTTCCCATGTTAGCCAGCACAGGCGTAGAAGGAGCTAACCAGCCCTTCCACATGAGCTCAAAGAAACGATTAGACCATGTATGGCTATCGTGTAAATGTGATGCGGCACAGTTGGCTATCCGCGAGTAGAGGCTGTGTAGGTCATGAGCAGACTCATCTACATACTTCTCTTTTAGCATCTGCCAAGACGGTGTAGTTACCCACATAGGTAGCCTACCTTTATCCTGTAGCATCTTCCTTTCTTTACTTAGTTCTTTATAGATGCTGGTATCTGTCATGCCCAAACAAACTCCTCTTCTTTCCAATCGCGTGTGTAAGCATTGCCCTGTGTGTTAAAGAAGTCATGGAGCTTATCAGACTGTAATGACTTATAGAACCACTTAGCAATGGGGTTATAGGTTACTTCAAATAGATCACCATAGCCTAGATTGTTCATACAGAGGTTCAGTCTAGAATCGCTGAAATGGTTCATCTGATTCTCTGTGATGCCTTCTATGTTGCCTTCACTGAAGATCATAGCATTGATTTTATGTTCATGCTCTCTGACGGTCTTACAGAAGCTAGTCAGAAACTTCTTAACTTCACCGTGCTGTGCACCCTCTTCCATCATCTGCCTAAATAACCAAGCACCGCCAATACTGTGTAGGTGCTCATCACGGACACTGAAGTCAATACCAGCTACAATGTTAGCCAGTTTATTCTTACCTTCGTTCTGAAAGTGCTTCAGGAAAGCAAAGGAACTATACAGGATAGCGCCCTCGACTATGCTGAAAGCACCCACAGACTTCAATATATCCGCTTCATCGGTTATTTTAAGACCCACAGCCTCGTTAATAGAGCCCATTCTAGCCATCAGCACAGGGTCTTCTGTGTAGCTCATATAAAAATCGTCAGTGTTTAGTCCCAGGAGTTCATTGATTTTACTGTAAAACGGCGCATGAGTGTTCAATTCAGTGTTGCCAAACTCAGCAAACATACGCTGTAGCTCTGGGCGTTTGAATATACGCATCATACGGCCTAACCAGAAGTCACTGCCTACCGTGAGCTCGTAGCGGGTGAACAGAGTCAGTGTAGTAATTACACCATGCTTTTCAGCAGGGGAGAGACTGTTGTACAGGTCGTACAAGTCCTTTTCTACCAGCACCTCCTCTGCTGTCCACCTAGCCTCTATCTGCTGTTCAGTGAGTTCTAATGGCTTCTGGTAGCGGAAAGTGTAGCTGTCTGTCTTTTGCAGAATAGGAACATTAGTCATCCCTCTTAGGCCTCCGCAGATGTTTAACTATACTAGCCAGCGGAGTAGCAAAGTAAAAGAGATCAACAGACCAAGCCCACCCTAGTATTTCGCTGTCTTCGGGGTTGTCAAGGTTCAGAGTAAATAACTGGAACATCTGTATATAAAAAAGACTGCCTGTAAATTTAAAATCTTTACAGCCTATGGATATCTGGCCTACATCAATTACATAGTTGTTGTCTATGTAGTCTACTTCAACCTCGAAAGGCACAAATCTTAAACTAATCATTATTATTCCTTTTTTTGTCTCTGGCTGTTTTTCCTGGCCTGTTTCTACCAGTCATTGCTTTACAATTAGAATGGGTAGTGGGTTGTTGTCCTAGCGCGTCCCTATCACGCTGGTTCATGTATTTCTTTAAAGTGCTCTCGTTTTTCATTTAACATTTTCCTGTTGTGATATCGTCTAATAGCAAAACTGCGCACCATAGCGATAGCGGTGTATATCCAGCCTATCAAGAAATTATCCAGCAAAGTCAGTCCTTCAGTGACCTGCGGCAGTATAAGTAGGTTAGCTACAAAGTTAATACTGAAACCTATAGCTATGTTACTCCATGCTTCTACGATAGAATCCTTTACTGATTGTCCCTGCCCGTCATGCTCTACAGAAGCGCAGTAGATGGTGAAGCCTACACAGAAGAGGAAGGAAACAATAGCTAAGATTGTTATCATGCTTCCCTCCCGTGGTTTGGGTGAAAGCCATACTTCTTCTCAGCAGACTTCCTTGCACAACAGGCTTCAAAGAAATCATCGTAGCGGCCTATAAATTTCTTTCTTCCTCCTGCTTTAATAGAACTAAACCATTTATTATAGGTGTTACACCAGCTAACGCCAGTGATTCCAGATGTGTTGTCCGCTCTCTTAGATGCGTTCCGCTGATTCTCTTTAGCGGATACAGCCCTGAGATTGTCGTACCTGTTGTCGTCCCTAACTCCGTTGATATGGTCGATTTGCTCTGGGGGAAACTCTCCTTCCATGTAGAGGTAAGCCAGCCTGTGCGCACGATAGGACACACCGCTCACCGCTATTGTAATATACCCGTTTCCATTAACTGAACCAGCAACTTTGCCCTTCCTCGCACTTCCTGCGTTCACTAGCCAAGTGAATATTCCAGTCTCAGGGTTGTATTTAAGTATCTCTTTAAGCCGCTGTTGTGTTAGCATTATATTCCTCCAATAGATCAGCGGCGGCTCCTTGAGTAGGCCTATCATCTACATAGGTTCCTTTAGCCATACTATCCAGCATCAACGCTATACTGGCCCCTATGTGCTTCAGGTGGTGTATCTGACTGTCCCTAGCACAGTCCTCACCGTCCATGTAGGCATACAAGTGACGCAGAATAGCCCCAATGTAGACACTGGCGGCTATGCCTGATTCCCTGAAGTTATAGGCACCGTATTTGTCGGCACCGTTCTTCATAGCCTCTGCTACACCGATAGCCAGTGCTGGTGGTACAAGATGCAAAGGGCATTTAGTTTCACCGACAGCCTGTTTAGGGTTGTTGTCGGGATAACCTTGGAACGCCTTGTTGCCACTAATAGCCATCATTATCTTCCTCAATAGATTCCCCTGTTATTTTTAAATAGATATCGGGGTAGTTAATCTCTATCTTGTCTTTAAATGCCTCCACTAAATCTTCAGAAGTTACTTCAAGTGTTTCTACCAATGTGATTTCATCTAATTTACACATTCTCTCACATATTTCTTCAAAAGTCAAGGCCATCACAACGCCCCCTATTAACTGTAAGCAACATTGGCAGTCATTTCCTTCCGTACTTCCCTGTCAAGCAGGTTAGTCTTGCCCCTAGCCCAACCACCACAGCTTGTCTCTTTGCATCTATACTGCTGGTACTTACCGGCATTAGTCCTGTGGAAGCCATCCTTGTTCAAGTCAGCAGAGCCGCACTTAGAGCACACAGGCTGATCAGACTCAAGGTAGATGCCTACATTGGGATGGTTGTCTATCCAGCCCCTGATCTTCAGGTAGTATTGTTCCAGCGCAGTGACATCAATAATGTTGTAGTCTTTCATTTCCTTCCATGCTTTAGGGTTGTTGTTAAGACACTCAACCCACAGCGAATGCCCAGGAAATGTTTTGTGGGGATACTTTAATTCACAGTTAAACCTGCGCAGAAGATATTCTAGCTTGTAAGAGGGATAATAAAACATCTTCTTAGTAGCCAAATAAGTATCCACGACCTTGACTGGACTAAAGGGCGGCAGTCCATGAATAGCGGCTTTGCCTCTAACCCACCCCATATCAAACCTTTTGCCATTATGGGCAACTACAATATCTGCCTCATCCAGAAGACTACACAGGGACTGCACAAGATCCCTATCGTCACCTGTTCTATTTTCCATGTAGTAGACTTTCTTTTCGCCTAACCACTTAGCGGCATAGGACAGGATGTAGCCATCTGCCATAAGCTGATTCAAGCCTACGTTGTTCTCCCACAGCCCCCAAACATGGGCTAAATTAGGAGCAGTCTCAATGTCAAATATTAAAGTCTTTGGTGTCATTTTAACTCCTTCGGCATAGTTTCTTTAGTAAACCATCTAAATCCGTTCTTAGTAGCCCATTCGCCGTGAGATAATTTAGTCCCGTCTTTTCTCTTCTTAGCTCTAGGCATCGGGGCATCGGGGTTCATGAATACAAAGATTAGCTCTACATCGTCAGGTAAGAACTTAGCTACATGGACATACTTGCTATACTCGGCATGATCCCAAAAACGCCCTTTAGCCTCTAACAGATATTTTTTGCCTTTCACCTCCCTTATAAAGTCAGGATAGTATTTCTTCTCAATGTAGTACGGTATAGAGCCTGTGTTGCGTTTCCACCGCTTCAGTACACCGTTATGAAGACCCTCTTCAAACGCTGAATCGTAGTCTTTACTGTGCTTTGCTGGCCTCTTTTTCCTGGGTTTACGCATAATAGCTCTCTTTACGGTCATGCGGGTCTTCCCACACCTGCCCTTCTTGTCTGCGTAGCCACAACAGCCTCGCATTCTCTTCTACTCTTAGCTTGGCTCTGTAGCTGTCTAGTCCTTCTACGTCCATGTAAGCCTTTACACAGGCAACAAAGTAGCACCGTTCTTTACCTAAGAAGGTTATTTCCTCGTCACAGGCCTTTAGTATTCTGTCTGCCTTGACTGGGCCTATCCCTTTCAGGCCTATGATGTTGTCTACTCTGTCACCTGTAAGTATCTGCGCATAAAAGTTATCTATGGCTTCAATAGGCGTCACCATCTTCATTTCATTCTTAACGAAATTATAGTGAAGACCAGGAATCTGCCAGAAATCTTTGTCTACAGAAGCCATTACTGCCCTTACAGCGGCGGGTGTTTGCACACTCTGTATCTCAGTAGCCGCCGTAGCAATAGCATCGTCAGCTTCCTCGCCTACAGTGACTACCGCACCCCACTCGTTGATCAGAGTTTCCCTAATCAAGTCATAGTATTTCGGCCTATCAAAGTCTTTCCTGTTGCCTTTGTAGGGTTGTGTGACAGCAAATCCGTGCCTGAAGTTTTCACTGCTAGGGCCGCTGAGATAAATCTGATACTCTTCAAGCTCGTCAGCAATGAATCCAAAACAACTGCCGGTGAAACTTCGGAGGTTACTTAGTGCAACCTCCTCAGTCTCGTCCTCGGATGCCCATCCTACTCGGTAGACAATGATGTCACCGTCAATTAATATCAAAGGGCTTCCTCGTC
>Ga0222714_10003852_pt1 | contig 15026 bp, 18 predicted proteins | sample C33_3DmetaG_FD_165048 | JGI IMG/M metagenome (GOLD analysis project Ga0222714, IMG submission 165048) | Estuarine water microbial communities from San Francisco Bay, California, United States - C33_3D | ecosystem: Environmental > Aquatic > Marine > Unclassified | place: USA: California... | reverse complement strand
CACGATCTTCATGACTTTGTTTTTTCTGAGTGTATAGCTTTAAAAACATCTCCCTGTTCCCTTCGGTATAAATTTCAAGGAATGTTGTCATGTACTCTCCAGGAGTTTTATGGCGTGATGAATATTTTTCTTCTTCAGGTAACCCCAGATATTGTTCGATAAGGTCTTCTTTTGTAATGTCGACAATATCTTCTTCATTCTTTGATGGTATTTTCTTTACTTACTCGGGGTTAATACAATGAATCATTTCTATTGCTTTTGTCTGTAGGTGAATTAAATACTGGTCAGTCGCAAACAAAACTGTGCTTCTTTTAAAAATTTACCACTTTTTATTTCTTCAATAATCTTAAACATTTCATCAGGACTATTAAAATGGAAAGTATGTTGCTTGCCATTTATCGAAAATATTTCGATACTGAGATTTTCTACTTTTTTTAATTCCTAGAAATGACAAAATAAAAACCCAAAACCTTTCTATACAAAGCACTCGCTAAATAATATTAAGTTTAGCTAGATTAATCGAAAGACCTGAATGAGCCGGTCATTCTGCCCTGCTTCGATTGGGATTTTATGCGCATCAGGCGTCGGGAAAACCAGGTTAGCAACGAAAGTTGATTCTCTTAACCACCGATATTTATCGCCACTAACGTTAAACACAGGGTTGAGGCGGTAAATGCCATTCTCATATCCCAGCCCCTTGTTATGAATAATAATCTGATAGCCATCATCTGTTTTTAAGCGATAAAGTGCATCAATAATGGTCACTCCATCTGGACGTATAACCGGAAAATCTCCTCCTCCAGGGATAACTGAGCCACTGATATTGGGTCCGGAAAATCGACCTCCAACTATCGGCCAGAGACTGTCACGAGTGCCGTCCGCCGCATTGTCTTCAGGACCCATCGATTCCGGCTGACTACAAATAACATTAATGTTAATCACCAGTTCCAGACCAATCTGATCATATATGACTGAATCGTGATTGACAGAGCCTCCTGCACTTGAACTTGTTTGTGCTTGAGTTAATGCAGCTATGCCGGATAAAAGTCCAGCTGTCCCTAAGAGACTGACCGCCTTTCTTCTGGATATTGTCATCTTTGTATTCCCTCTTGGAATCTGATTTATGAATAGTGTTTTTTGTAAAAATTTTTAATTATTTCTTCCACGTGATTCCCAAAGCACTTCTCCGGTCTCCACTTTTGTAAGAGATGATGCGTTTGCCGTGTTTGTGCCATCTCGTGAGCCAAAGCCTGTAATATTAATTAAATCACCGGGACCGACAGTATCCGGGCTCATACCCGCTCGCATCAGGGACAGCACCCCAAGAAACTCGACTGCCCAAGCCTGAACAACCCCTTGCTCATCTTCGGTTTCAAGAAAGACCCAGGCATGTGGATTGGTCCACTCTATATTTATGACTGTCCCTGTAAGATCCACAGGACGGCTTACATCAAACTCCAATGAAAAAGAATGATGAGACAACGCAGTTGCAGACCATAACAAGGATGCAAGAATAGTACACAGTAAAAAAAAGTTGCGCATTTATATAACTCCTCTTTTTATACGGCAGCAAAATACAATTTGCTGTCCATAAAACAAACTCAAGACCAGGCCTGCCTTGTTAAGGCACCCTCACAAAGGGCCATGCGCCTGAAACATGTACTTCGGAAACTTGTGTGGCTACGCCTTCATCGTTAACTGAAAACACAAAACCTAATCCACAGATGCAGTCAAAAGCATTTTCGGAAAGAGGAATCAGTCGCGATTTTACAGATTCAAAATTCCCACCCGTATCGGAATAACCCGGCGTTCGAATTAAAAACATCTCCCCGTCTTCGAGCACAAATTCAGCGTTGGTTAGCGTGCCCAGCCAAACTCCCTCATAGGTGCCAACGTAGGTCTCAAGAATATCTTCAGGAAGCTCCACAACCATGGCGTCAGCTTGCTGGATTTCTCCTCTCCAGTTATTACTAAGCCCCCTTGAGGATTCATTACAAACATTTTCACTTAAGTTGGTGTCTGCCTGGTATTCCAACTCAATGATTGCCTGCACTACTCCTGTAAATGTAGCGGGATCATCGTAAGTGACTTCTAGCTGGATATGACCAAAATCCGGGCGGCGATAACGCTCAGTGATACGCAAACCATCGGTATGAGGCAAACCATCTCGATGCAGCCAGGTTTTTTCGTTGAAGCCATTACTTTCTACAACTAATGTATCGCCTTCCCAATGAGCAACTGAGTAACCCTCCCAGCTTGGAAAAGGGTTGTCTTCAAGCTCACGCCCATCCATGTAGATCTGGCGATTTGACATATCAGAGTTGAGCACTATAAATATTGATGGGTGTTGTACAAATCTTCTCATCCCACTGGCTACCGCGCCTGCAGGGTATGAACCTGGTCCACTCGGCAAACACGCAAAGCGCGGATCATCGGCATAGAAATTGTTTTCATTTTCGGTCATCGCCTGGCGAGCCCATTCCTGTATATTCTCAGGATCATACAAACTTCCACTTGCTCCAACAGGTATCCACAATCCCGAAAAATCCGGATGGCCATCGGCGGCTCTTGGCACCGGTGCTGCTAAATCAAGCTCACCATCTGCTGTCCGAGGCAGACCTGGTGTAGTCAATCTCAACCATTGAGCACTTAACTCGGAACTTACCAGTATCAAGATAATTAATGTGATAAATTTCTTTAACATATTATTCCTTTATTATTATCATTTTTATATAAATCGTTAGCCATTAAATACACAAGCAAAGAATTCTAATTTAGTTCTTAATGCTTTCCATTGCATTATGGCGCAGATTTCATACTAAACAAACCATCGCCCGCTTCGTTTTGAATGGCCTCTTTTAAGTAGAAATATTATTTACGATATTTCCACTAGATCACATACAAGTCAGAATACAATGTCATGTGATTAATTTACATTAGGCGGGGTAAATTGGTCGGCAAATACAACAATACCTTCAGAGTTGTCCGTTCTATGATGAATGATGGCTTGGTACTCAGGAGAGTTATACCAAACATGAGCTGCTTCTTTTGAGGCAAAGCGCAATACAACTGACACATTACTGGGGGCCCCCTCTGCCACTTCACTGTTATAGTCAGCCACTAAAACTTCACCACCATAGGCCTGTAAAGTAGGCATGACTGCTGGCACATAAGCTTTATATGCTTAGGGGTTTGTTATTTTATAGTTTGCAATGACATAAGCCGTCATGATCTTTTCCTCTTCTAAACTTTCATTAAGTAAGATTATTATTCAGCAAAAAAATATTAATCTTCTTTATTGTTTTTTTGTCGTTTCGTGGAAACTGCAGCGACTATGGTGATGATAATCACCACTACAATTGCACCTGTTATTGTTGCGTCCATTTTGTCTCCCTATAATTTTTATTGTATCTGTAGTTCTTCTCCATCCGGCATCGTTATGGTCAATAGCCTTATGAGCTTGCGCCCGTCTCTAGTAGGATTACCTGTGACTGATATTATATGCCCCGCCTGTAAAGTCTGTGGTGTAATCCCCTTGCGGGTTAACATACCAGGCGTTGTGGTCTCTACTTCCCACATAATATGAGAATTATCCTCTCCAGTTTCAACCAGCAAGATATAGCTGTGAGGAGCAATAAATCTGAATTGCTCTATTTCACCAGTGACATGGATAGTTTGTGATACATCAAAAAGTGCATTAAAGGAATGGTGCGCCTGAGCGCTCATCACTCCAGCTAACAGCAGGCTGATTACAAAGATTAGCTTTAATTTATACATATTATTTCTCACCCTAAAAACGGCTATCGGCTGGGTCACATACGGATTCAAATATTATGCCTTCAGGATCAAGTTCCCAGGTAAAATGCCTAAGCCAAGGGCTTGCAAAGGTCTGAGGTGCGGTAATTTCGACATCGGCTTCTAGCCTCCCATCTTCGGTTAAACGATAACGCTCAATGACCGACAGATCACCGTATTGTCTTCGCCCTGCCCCATCAAGAAGCGCTGGCGAAAAATTATCTGTCTCAATCACTAAGTCATTCTGTTCCCAATGCCCTACTGAATAGCCCATGCGACTCGGCGGAAGATATTCAGGAGCATCTCTACCATCCATATAGATACGCCGAACCATTCCGAAAGATTCATATAAGAACAGAATCATTGAGTCTGTTTGAACAATCTCAAAAGGATATATGATGAGTCCAGACCTTGGAAAACCGGGCATGACACAACGAATACTTGGATCGCTTAAAGGGTCAAAGGCCTCAAAATCTGCCTGAGCCTGCGCAGTTAAGGGCGGCATATTTTCTGTGAGAATACTGCGCGGAGATGTTGCAAGCCAAACCCCATTCATATCAGGAGTCATCTGGGCAAGTAACTCGGTATTTGCAAATAAAAGAAAGCAGCTTAAGGAAACAACAATTTGCCATTTCCGAAATGAATGATTTTTCGACATGTAATACCTAAAAAAATGATGTCCTTGGCTATCTCTATTCAATTTAATGGAGAAAAGAATTTATAACAAGAGCTTAATTTTAAAAAAAATGGCTTGCATTACGGCGATTATCTCGCTGGGCACTACATGGCTTTTAATAACCCGCGAGCTCTTTACCATCTAGTTCTTCAACAAAATCTGCCGCCAGTTTTTTAGTCGCATTGGAAAAAATTGCTGTATCAACACCCACACCGATAAATTTTGCTCCGACATCAGAATATTTTACTACCAGGTCTTTAGTCACAGCCAATACGCCAGCTTGTTTGCCAGCAGCCTGAATACTTTTAATTCCCTTACAAACAGTAGCAACCACTTCCGGATGATTTTGTTGACCAACATAACCCATAGAAGCAGACAAATCTGAAGGGCCAATAAACACAGCATCAACACCTTCTACTGCCGAAATAGCATCGATATTTTTCAAAGCAGTCACCGTTTCTATTTGCACGATGACACAAACTTCATCATTAGCCTTGTGTAAATAATCTGGTATGCGGTTCCATTGTGAGGCCCTTGCCAATGCAGTGCCAAGCCCGCGAATACCTTGCGGAGGATACTTACAGGCCCGAACTATTTGCTCGGCTTGTTCTGCTGTATCCACCATAGGAACAAGAACAGTTTGCGCACCAACATCCAGTACCTGCTTAATTATCGCCGTCTGCCCTTCTACAACACGAACAATGGCTGAAACGGGATACGCCGCTATAGTTTGCAAATGAGCCAAAATAGATTGCAAATCAAATGTTCCGTGCTCACCATCTATCAATACCCAGTCAAAACCGGCTCCTGCACATAACTCTCCAACCGTTGTGTTTGGAATACCCATAAATATGCCGAAGAGTTTTTTATCGCCCTGCAACGCTTCTTTAAACTTGTTACTAGGTATTTGCATAATGTCCGTTCTATTAATTAGTTTTTAAATTATTTAAATAAAATTTACTGATATTTGACCAAGTTTGCCGTAATCTGCTGTCACTTTATCACCCGCTTTAACTTTTATGGGTGCCGTGAAAGAGCCTGATAATAAAACCTGGCCAGGCTCTAATGAAATACCATGAGGCGCAAAGCGTTTGGCAATCCAGCAAATACCTTGCGCAGGATGACCTAAAACTGCTGCGGCCAAACCGGTTTGTTCAATAATACCATTCAACTCAATAATTGCCCCACACCAGCGCAGATCGACTGCAGATGGATCAACTTTCAGCCCTCCGGTAATAATGCCCGCATTTGCTGCATTGTCAGCAATAGTGTCGAAAACCTTGCGTGTATAGCCGGTTTCTGGATTTGCGCGAACACTGCGTGCCGCAATAAGTTCAAAAGCCGGTATTACATAATCAGTAGCATCAAGTACTTCTTCAACAGTCACATTCTCGCCAGAGAGTGCTTTTTTCAAGACAAAAGCCAGTTCTACTTCGATTTGTGGATCAAGAAAATCTGCAGCCACAATATCACTACCATCCTCAAAAGCCATGTCGTCCAGCAACACGCCGTAGTCAGGTGTTTCAATGTTCATAACGCGCTGCATTGCTCTTGAGGTAAGACCAATTTTATAACCGATGACTTTACGGCCATTCTTGATTTTACGTTGAACCCATGCCGTTTGAACCGCATAGGCATCCTCCATATCCATATCAGGATGAGTCAAAGTTAGCGGTGCAATTTGCTTTCGATTTTGCTCAGCCAGATATAGATCATCAGCTGCTTTCTGGATTTGTTCCTGATTAAGCATGTTTATAAATAATCCTGAATGTTGTTTTTGTTAAATTTTAAAACGGACTCCAGTTCTTTCATCTCAAATGACAAGGCTATGCCATGTTTGTCATGATGCTCTGAGAAATGTTTGGTGAAAACGTCAAAAAACAAATCCGCTGCACCCTGCTTTTCTTGCATTGTCCTGCCCGCACCTAAAAGCACCTGCAAATGGGCAAAGCCATGTTCCGGATTCCCATCTGCCATACGGTATTGTTCACAACAATAAGCACGACTGCGGATCCCTTTTAAGGGAAATAGTTTTGTATCCTCAGCCGCCTGGTGCAAAGCTTTAAACAAGTCCTGAATTGATTGCTGGTCTTGCCCGAGGTTATCAGAATATTCAAGAACGAAATGCGCCATCTGTCTTCTCCTAAGCTTCCGTTTTATCGACCTAATACAGGTACACGATGGGTGCCGTGTGCAATACAAACGTTTTTAGTTTCCATATAAAAATCAAAACTATAATCGCCACCATCCCGACCGATACCTGACATTTTTATTCCACCAAATGGTGAAGGCAAGTTTCGATTATTTTCTGAATTAACCCATAACATGCCCGTCTCAACATTACGTGCCATGCGCATGGCACGGCCATTATTTTCAGTCCAGATATAGGCAGTAAGGCCATACTCAGTATCGTTGGCAATCTCTAGGGCCTGCTCTTCAGTATCAAATTCAATAGCCGTCAGCACCGGACCAAATATTTCTTCTCTGGCAATTCGCATACTGTTATTCGCCTCAGTGAAAAGAGTCGGTGCAACGTAATTACCATTGCCAAGATCTTCTCTTCTGGTGCCACCAACCAGTATCGTCGCACCATCCTGCTTGGCAACATCCATATAACTTAGCACTTTTTCAAAGTGTCCAGTGTGCACCAGCGGTCCAACTTCAGTTTGGGGATCCAGAGGATGCCCAACTCTCAAATTGGCCACACGCTTTTGCAAGGCTTCCATAAACTTCTCTTTAATACCTGACTGAATCAACAAACGACTGGATGAGGTGCAACGCTGCCCATTAAGGCTGTAGATCATGAATACAACTGCATCCAGTGCTCTATCAAAATCAGTATCATCAAACACAATTACCGGATTCTTACCACCAAGTTCGAAATGCATGCGCTTCAAGGTATCTGCACCCTGTCGCATAATATGACTGCCTGTGGCTGTCTCACCCACCAATGCTACTGCCTTAATTGCGGGATGCTCAGTTAAGGCTTTACCGGCATCTTCCCCAAAGCCATTGACTGTGTTCCAAACACCATCAGGCAAACCTGCATCCTTGGCGATATCGGCTAATAACATGGCACTCAAGGGCGTTAGCTCAGCAGGTTTATGTACGACTGTACAACCAGCCGCTAATGCTGGCGCGATCTTCCAGGTAGATAGCATAAAAGGGGTATTCCAGGGAGTGATAATACCTACCGGCCCTATCGGGGTGCGAATGGTAAAATTGGTATGCTCTTCCTGATGCAGCGCCAGGCCATTACGAGATTCAGGGGCTTTATCCGCAAAGAAACGGAAATTTGCTGCGCCACGAATCGCCGCTTGTTTCATAAAGCGAATAGCCTGTCCGCAATCCATTGATTCAACTAGCGCAATTTCTTCAGCACGCTCAACAATTTTGTCAGCAAAATGATTCAGTAATTTTTTACGTTCTGCGCCGGACATTTCTTTCCAGTCAATAAAAGCTGCTTCAGCTGCCCTACAAGCACGATCAACATCAGACGCAGTGCCTCTTACAACCTCACCAAGTGAGCTTTGATCTGTGGGTGATGTATTGGTATAGGTTACAGCACCGGCGGGAATTTCCATCTTGCCCCCGATAAAGTGTCCGGTTGGCTGATCTTTAAATTTCTGTAAATATTTATTCGCTAATTTTAAGTTTGTCTCTAACTCGCTCATTTTTTTATACCTGTTTTATTCTCTTAAAATATTTAGTTAAGCATGACACCAAGCATTCGGCAGCTTTTGAGGATAACTGAATATGCCTCTACACTTCTTCACATTAGCCGCCTTGTTTTAAATTACTTAACATGTTAAGTTATCTGCCAATTGAATGCAAGAAACCATCAAACTCAATAAAACATTACTAGGAGCGCTCTATGCGATTTTTATCATTTAACAGCCAGGGTTCGGACTCTTGGGGAGCAATCATCGATGACAAGGTTATTGATTTAGGGGCCAAATTAGGCGGAAATTTACAATCCATTATAGAAGAAGGCCGACTCGATGAAGCTAAAGCTCTCGCTAGCAAATCAAGCCCTGATTACCCCTTAGATGATGTTAAAATCCTTAAGCCGCTAGCCAGCCCAGAAAAAATTGCCTGCATCGGTGTAAATTACGCAAATCGTAACGCCGAATATAAAGACGGCAGTGATGCACCTAAATTTCCAAGTTTATTTATGCGCACACCTGATTCATTAACCGCACATAATGAACCCTTGTGGCGCCCACCTGAATCTGATCAGCTCGATTACGAAGGTGAAATAGTCATTGTTATAGGTAAAGCTGGCCGTCGCATAAAAGAAGAAAACGCCTATGATCATATCGCCGCCTTGACTATTATGAATGAAGGCACTTTGCGAGACTGGGTTAGACATGCCAAGTTCAATGTTACGCAAGGTAAAAACTTTGTGAACTCGGGTTCTCTTGGGCCCTGGTTAGTGAGCGCCGATGAATTTACCGCTGAACAATATGAACATATGCGCGTAACGACCAGGGTAAACGGAGAAGTTCGCCAGGATGACACGACTGACAGCATGATGTTTCCTTTCAAATACATCATTGCCTACTGTTCTCAATTTTTTCATCTTAAGCCTGGCGATATTATTGCCACAGGTACACCAAACGGCGCAGGCGCACGTTTTGACCCACCTAAATATTTGGTCCCCGGCGACATAATAGAAGTCAGTGTCGAAGGTGTTGGCACATTGGTAAACGGTGTTATTGATGAGCCAGTTGAGTTCTAAAAAAAAATCACTGCCTGCAGATTTACCTGTAAGAGAATTTGGTAAATCCTTGCCGATGTCGCTGCTTCGTGCCCGCGAAGCCGTGATGAAAAAATTCATATCACATTTAAAAAAACATGATCTCTCGCCACAACAGTGGCGAGTCATCAGGTTTCTTGAACAGGAAGATGGGCTTGAAATGTCTGAATTGGCGGAGCGCTGCTTTTTAATGATGCCAAGCATGTCACGCATTTCAAAAAATCTTGAAGCACGCGGGTTGATAACCCGCAAAACGGTTGCCAGTGACCAGCGTCGTTCAGAGCTTTTCCTTAGCGACTCAGGACGCATACTCTATTCAAAAATTGCGCCAAAATCCGCTGAACGTTATGAACATATTACACAGCAATTTGGTGAAGAAAAAATTGAACTGTTATATCAATTGCTGGATGAACTCGTTGTCGCTTTAAAAGAATAAACTCAGTTGTAATTGAATAATTACTGACTTATCGCAGCAGCATTATTGCGCACTGCTCTGAGCTGCCAGATTTCGAATTTGCCTGGCATCACCTATTCCGCCTCGATTGTTTACATTGGTAAAGCCTGCGGCTTCAAGTATCTGCTTGGCCTGTCCGGCACGATTTCCACTACGGCAGTACAAATTAATTTCTGCGTCTTTAGAAAACCTTGAGGCAAATTCGTCAACATCGATCACCTGCAGTGGAATGTTCAAGTCTCCATCAATATGGTCTTCGTTATATTCCTCGACAGTCCGCACATCAATCCAGACAGCATTATCATCCCTGATCGATGCGCAAGCGTTTAATAAAATAACAAAAGTAAAAAGGGTGATTTTTAACAGGCTGCTTTTTGTAACGACATTCATTTGTTTAAGACTCTCTATGTTGGAGGGATTTATAGTAAATAAAATCTGACCTGGCAATTATATAGAAACTTTGTGATTAATTTAGGTTTTCATAATACTCACGAATTGGGCCGAAAGGGCCGTATTGGTGTTGCTCTTGAGGGAACGGATCGGCATACGGTGGATAAGGACTATCAATAGGCTTTAATTTTAAGTCCGGATAATCCAGCTCTAGATCACTTTTAATTGGTCGAGGCTTGGAATTGATATAAGCAGAAACATCATAAGCCTCATCGTCTGTTAAGGTTGCTTCACCCAAAGGCATGCGTGCTTTAATAAAACGCGCTGCTGTGAGCACACGATTCATGCCCGCACCATTATTATAGCTATCAGCTCCCCACACCGGCGGAAACAAATATCCATTTCTGATGTCAGTTGTCTCTTTAAGCCCTTCTCCATTTTCACCATGACAAATCTGGCAACGCTGCTCATAAACAATCTGCCCTGCTTCCAGATCAGCTCTTCGCTGAGGTTCGATAAACGCGGTAGGTTCAACTACTGAGGTTTTACTCTCGCTCATGGCCGCATGCTGGTCACCTAAGCTGAGAATATAATTTTCCATAGCCGCCAATTCGATACTGTCTTTTGAAAAAGCTCTGCCATTCATACTGCGTTGCATACAGCCATTGATTCTGTCCTTAAGGTCTCTTTCTTCATTTTCTCTACCCATGAATCTCGGGTAGCGAGAAGCCGATTGCAACAAAGACAGTGTTCCAGGCTCAGAACCACTACCCAGATGACAGGATGCACAATCCAAACGGTTGCCGGTGTAGCGCATTGCCGGGTTGGTCTGATCCGGGCCCAGCAATGAAACGGTATCTCTAAGCAATCTTTGCCCATATTCGGCAGTGGCTTCGATAGCCAGTTCAGACCCAGTCTTATCTTTATTCGATAGGAATAGTGTTCCGATAACCAATGCGATCCCCGCTATGGCAGCCACAATAAATATAGTTTTTGATCCTGAGTTTGCATTAACGTCAACCATTATTTTTCAACCCTCAAGCCTTATCATTCATGTTTCTGCTCAACAAACTGATTATCATAGTTCTCAATCTGGTCCTGGAAAAGGTGTTTCGGGCGTTCAATTTGCTCTCTGAAATCGCGCCGGACTGCCCAGGTTATAAAATAAACCAAGGCTAAAGCCAGTGAGCCAAATACAATAGCATTAGTCATCATTTTTTTACGCCAAGCCTTGCTGTGAACATGAAATTATTCATCAAAAAACTCACGCAGATAATGTGTTACCGCCATCATTTCATCAGCAGATAAACGATCAATCCAGGGAGCCATGGATGAGCCATCAATACCATTTTGCAGCACTCTCATACTTTCAGCTATGCTTGGTCGCTGACCTGTAAATGCTGTCGGTGCAATAGCCAATTCGCTGGCTGCAAAGCCATTACCATCACCCGTTACACCATGACATTGAATGCAATTTTCCAGATAGATCTGCTCACCAAGGACTAACTCATTATTAGCGGGCTCAGTTTCAGCAGCGTCCAGTGAAAAGCGCTGAACAACATTAATTAATGCCGCTAAATTCTCAGGGGACTGGTCCCGCCAGGCAGGCATCGCTGTCCCATCAACCCCGTTCCAAAGAACATCGGCAACATTATCAGAACGGTATTCAAATTGAGTAAGATTAGCCGGCCGAGGCTCCAGCCATCGCGCAGCGGGCCCATCTCCCTGGCCATTCTCGCCATGGCAACTGGCACAATAATCTATCCATAGCTGTTGACCAACTTCCATGGATGCAGCCTCACCAAAATCCGGGAAATCTCCCCTCACCCTGGTTTTATTTGGGTGAGCATTCAATAGCGGTGCATCAAATGACATCAGCGCCCATCTATCATCCACTGCCAGGGCTCTTGCTTTTATATCGCCATCCGGCCAGGCTATTTCTCTGGCTCGCCCCAGAGATTCAATGAACGCCAGTAGGTCATAGGCTTCCTGTTTAGGCTTGTCAGCTCCACCATCAAAAAGTGAGGGATAGGCTGGCATAATTGACAGGGCTGAGACAGTGCGTGGAGAATATAAATGCAGCAACTGCCAATCTGCGGTTCGTGTTGACCCTGCCCTTGCCAAATCAGGACCTATCCTACGAGTACCCCAAAGATGAGGAAAATCAAATTGCCCTTCCCAGGCCAAGGTCGGAGCACCAAAGCGGTTTATATCAGCGTCTGTATAGCGTATTTGTTGAGTATGACAATAGGCGCAGCCTTCTCGGGCATAAATGGCACGGCCTCGGGCTTCAGAAGCGCTTGGTCTTAGAACATTCTCCGGGGTCATTAGGCTAATTTGTTGATCAAGCACTTTGCCGGGTAAGAAGCCCAGTAAGAATACCGAAACAACAAAAAAAGTAAGTCCCGCCAGCGTTGCTGCCAAGTACGACATCTTCAAGACTTTGCCTGAGTTAGTCACACCTAGCTCTTGTGCAAAAGTATTCGCAGCCAGACTGGGACGTACTATGGACGCTTTTTCCTGCTTGCTGGTCTGGGTAATCGCTTTCGAACCCGCTTCCTGTGGCCCGGTGATTAACCCTATAAAAAGTGCTATAAAGCCGCCACTTATTGGAATAGCTGATATGCTACGAATGATCCAATAGGGTTTTGAGGCTTGCACTGACTCAAGCCAGGGGGCGCCATTAAGCCATAAGTTTGCTTGGATGATTCCAGCAATCGTCAGGTCGACAAACATAATGCCAATACCAACAACCAGTAACCAGAAAGACCATTCTAGTGCAGCAGCGTTGTATCGAGCCCAGGGAATCCGCTGCCAGGCATGAATCATTCCACCAATTGCAGCAAAGGTTGCAAAACCCAGCATAGCCAAATGCGAGTGAGCAACCACCCAATCTGTAAAATGTACCGCCTGATTAAGACTCATTTGTGCCTGAAACGAACCTTGAATGCTCACAATCAAATAAAACACGATGGACATAGCGACAAAACGCAAACCGATATCTTTAGGTATCCAGCCTGATCCCCTTAAAGACAGCAACAGGTTAGTCACGACAATAACGACGATGACTCCAAGCAATGCAGATGCGGCTATGGCCCCCAGCTGTGCAGCCATTGGTATCACCGAAAACACATAATGATGAGTGCCATTCAAGGGATACAGAAAAAATAAGCCCCAAAATCCAAACATCGACAAAAAATGGCTGAAGATCGGCCGCCCTGTCGCGGCAGGAATAACAAAATATAGAATTGCCAAGGCCAGTGGCGTAACAAACAAACCAACCGCGTCATGAATCCATAAGCCACCAAATGCAGCACTTTCTGCACCGGGAACAATCTCCGGAATCATGTTGCCCATGGGGTAGGCCAACAGTGTAAAAACCAGCCCCCCGATGATATACCAACTGGAGACATACAGATCATCAAGTCCACGCTGAAAAAATCCCGGCAAAAATTGATAGGCGGCTAGCAAGAAGCCAAGAATCACGAAGACATCAATAACAAGTGGAAACTCGGCCCATTCTATGGGCTGACTGAACCCAGCCAAAACCAGAACAAACCCAGGCAGCACCACAATGAAATTCCATAGGCCAAACAAGCAACGCCCAAGCAGCCTGCTGGAAACCGGCTTGCCCGTTAATATAGGAACAGCGTGGTAGAGGAATGCCAGAAAGGCATTCCCCAACCAGCCCAGCATAATACCTTGTGTATGGGCATATCGTAGCCTGCCCCAGCTAAGTACTGGTGATTCAAGAACCAGGTCAGGCAGGATGAACTGTAGTGAAATACAAATGCCAAAAACCACAGCCAGGAAGAGCGTACCCAAAGCAGCCATGCTGTGGGCATAGACCAGCCAGGTATCAACTAGCTCATTACTCGAAGAACCTGTTGAAGCCCGTGCCGAATCCGATAAAGACTCTCGTTTTGAACTCATCCTACGGCTAACAGACTGTACCCGTATTCCTGTGCCCTGGTCGCCGCAATCACACCTGCTGATATAAAGTGAGCATTTGGAATTGCATTGGCAACCAACTCTTCAAAAACCTCATCTGCTGACACACCAGTCACTCTTGCAATCCCACCCGAGAAAAACCGGGTCGCATTTTGACAAATAGCAAATTGCACACCTCTGGAAGCCATATTATCGATGGTAAGACCAGGGAAAAAAGCATGTTCATCAGAATTTAAAACATTTATTGTTGGCGCCTCACCCGTTAAAGGGTCAGCATGTTGATTGATGCTATGAAAGATCTCGCCATATTTTGCCCACATGGCATCGTTAAAGGCAAAGGGTGTTGAATTATGGCGAAAACAGACAATCATTGCATAATCGTCATCCGAACCAGCATAAGCATTATTGTGAGCATTCATGACATTGGCCGCATATAGCAAACCATCGACTCCGCCTAAAGCGCTCGAGGTATCCACAAAAACTCGATGAATACCGGGCAGCTCATTCAGCCAGGCATCCAGGGCATGGCGAGCCGGCATAAAGCCATTTGAATTTTGAGCGTTTGTGGCACTTGCCCCCACCGCAAGCCCGGCAACTGTAGCTGCCCCCATCGCTTTTACTAACGATCTGCGTTCTATTTTATCAGCTGCTTTATTCGTATCATTTTCATTCTTCATATCAAACCTCGAGTAAATATTTTTGATGACAGAGCAAATTACATGCAATCTGGAATTTTAATGCAAGATCAAATCGAATGAACAAACCCCAACAGGTGATTTAACTGCATTGAATTTATCACGTATCAAAGTATCTCATATTCCAGTTAAGACTAGCCATTAAGATATTGCACGAGAGTGGATTTATAGTGTCAATAATGCCTAATTATAGTAGGCTTTGCGATGTTGATTTTTAATCCAAAGTTTTATTACGAAATACATAATTAATGCTCGGAGTCAGTTCAATGTTAAAAAAAGTTTTACTATTAATTGCCACTCTTGCTT
>Ga0222714_10003851_pt1 | contig 15026 bp, 10 predicted proteins | sample C33_3DmetaG_FD_165048 | JGI IMG/M metagenome (GOLD analysis project Ga0222714, IMG submission 165048) | Estuarine water microbial communities from San Francisco Bay, California, United States - C33_3D | ecosystem: Environmental > Aquatic > Marine > Unclassified | place: USA: California... | reverse complement strand
GCGAAGCTCGCGAATGCGGTAATCGCGTGGAAATCGCAACGGCCCAACAAAGCCCTCAAGGTGCTCTAAACCGTCACACGTTTGTTCTGCGTCATCTAATAGCCTGGTCGTGGTTTGTACCTCATTTTCTTCACCGCGACGAAGCACCGATAAGCCGCGTTCGCTATGAATCAACGCTAAGTCACGACGGCCGATGAGCTCGTACGCCTCCGCCGGTAAACCATTCGCCGGTGTGTGGCGGTTATATTGCAGTGTTCCATGAAAAGGAATCGCCAATCCCAAAGGCAGGCGCTCTAAATCCTCAACTTTGAATCCCATCTCTCCCATGCACACTGCAAGCATACCTCCCGACTGCGCCAACGTGGCGTTGCTCAGCGAACAAATGTGACACATGCGCACGACGCGGCGCGCGTGCACTAGAATGGCGCCACCAAATGTACTCGCGTCGATTGAAGAATTCGCTTCAAGACCGGCGAGGATGAGTGGCGGAACTAACGAGTCGAAATCGGATCTTCCCGCAAATAGCCCCTCACACGCACGCATGATATCTGGAATGTTTGTCGTATAATGGCTTGATGTGAGCGGAGAAATACTTGCGCCTGAATCTCGCGAGTAGAAGTCAACGTAGCCCGCGTCACCAATCGCGTGTGCTAACGACAGCGCTAAATCTCGTAGCTGTTTCAACATCGTGCGATGCAAAACATCCATTTTACACGCTTCATACAACGCATGCACGGCGACGAGAATTGTTTGAGAGCGAAGAACATCAACGTTTACACGCGTCGCCACGCGGTTGCTCTCATTTTCGTGCGCCGCGCGAGCGCGAATGCACGCGCTGCCGTCGCTCAACACACGTTGTGCGTACTCCCAATCACTCATTTCGCCTGAATCTATCGTCGTCGTGCCAAACCCGCACCAGTATTTTAACACTCGAACGAAATGTGACCATTCATCTTCAGGCGCCGCGGCGCCTACGCGTTCATCCATGTACAATCGGCGCTTGACTTCGTAGTAATCTTCTGGCGAGCATGCATCTTGCAAAACGCGTAACAGAGCTCGTGCCACGGGTGATGCGAGTACTCCAGGCATGCGCACGCGCAGCACCTCGTTCTCTCGCGTACGTACAGTGACATCAGAGTTGACGCATTGTGAAAGCCTGTGCGCGCCAAGGCTTCGTCGTCCAGAGACGTTTTCGAGGCCAATCTTGCAAATTACGCTCAGACCCACGCACAAAACGATGAATCCCTGATGATCGATGTAAATTGTGTCCAGTAAACCATCAATAGCACGCGTCGCACTGACGCCGAGCGCTGAATGGCCTATAATTTCTGCTGTGCATCGCTCGCCGTTGGGCGACTCGCTCACGTAAAAGCCGAGAACGCGCCCGTACTCGCGTACGTCACTCGACATGAGAATCATTTCTCTACCAGCTTCATCGTGCACGAGACTATAACGCATCGCATCTGTCGGCGAATCGATCGCAAACGTCGGTGCGCGTTCGCTCCAGCACAATCGCGCGCATGTTTTGAATTCCGGCACGGCGTCACTAAATTCCGTATCCCGCGCCGCGGGCTCGCGAGATAACATCCACAACTCATACACCCCTCGCGCGGGCACGTACACGAGCACGTCGTCACGCATAGCATCACTCCACACCACAAACGCTGACATGTAGTCAGCATGCACGAACCCATCGATCGCAGTCGGCGCGTCCAACGTATGCGCAGCAAGCGACGTCGAACCATCCTTCGCCGTAAACAACAATCCCATCTTCGTCGCCGCGAACGATACCGCATCGAACCCGAGCGGCATCGTGTGAAATTCGCCCGATAGCCCATATAACGTCCACGAATCGCGATGTAACACGCATAGAAACCACCCAGCACCACTTTTATCCCCATCCTTGTCTTCGTCGGTTGGCCTTGGCGTCGGCTCCTCGCCTTGAAAACGACACCAACACACATCTTTCACATCGTCTTGACACGTAAATCGCGCTCGAACGCCCCCACCGACCGTCCATACGACATGTTTACCCTTAAATCCCAACGCGTGCTCACCGTCGGCGGTGGAACGTCCACCCAGAGACGCCGCGCACCGAAGCGTCCGCGCGCCATCTTCATCCTCATCTTCTCCCTGCACGCGCGCGCGAACGCACCTGACGCTAAATTCACCGCGCATTCTCGCTGCAAACGCTTCATCATCGAGCGCGAGCGCGTCTATGCGCGCCATGGCGGCGCGCGTATCGCCACCGATGCTCACGCGCGGCGCTCGAGCGCCCAACGCCATCGGCTGCGAACTGCTCGACTGCGGCGCAAAGTCGCGCTCGCCGCGGTCTTGCGACGTCGACGGCGACGCCGTGGGATCGCTCCAATCCGCCCCGTCGCTGTCGCGCGTCATCGATGCGGCGACGGAGACGACGACGGCGACGAGGTGTGTGGTGTGAATGACAGCTCGAGAAGAATTTTAAACCAGACTGCGCGTCACACGACGACGTGCACGAGCTCGCACGCGCGCGGCGATCGACGAGAGAGCGTTCGACGTGCGCGAGAGCGACGTGCGCGAGAGCGACGGCGCGCGCTCGGCGGCGCTCGGTGGCACTGCGCTCGGCGGCGTTCAGGCGTTGCCACTTGAATCTTTGATTAATCCAACGCCGCGTGCGAGATGGATCGCGACGGGGCGTCGCCGCCACTGCGCGTGACGGATGCGTCGGGGATGTCTGCGTCGTCGTCTGCGCCGCGTCGCGGCGAGTGCGTGGTGCTGGAGAGCGAGGTGGGGGGTGATTTCGTCGTGATCTCGCGCTCGAGCGTCTCGAACGAGGCGCGCGTGGTTCGCGTGTGCGGCGCTACTGGACGCTTACTCGTCGGCAGTGTCTCGGGTGTGGATGTTTTTGGGAGCGTCGACGATGCGTGTGATGCTCTGCGCGCGAGAGGGTACGCGCGAGAGGTGGTGCGGGGTGCGGCGGCTTTGGGATACGCGACGCTGGGCGACGTCGCGTGCATGTTGGTGGCGAAAAAAGTACACGTCGCGGCGACGCTTCCGACCGGAGACGAGGTGTTACAGGTGCGCGAGAGCATGTGGGTAAAGATACCTCTGCGCAACGTGTGCGCGGCGCTGAGTCGAGAGGAGCGTGCGAACGCACAATCGTTGTTTGAGTTTTCGGTTGACGGGACGCACTTTTATTGCGAAACGTTTGACGTGTCGAGACCGTTTCCGTACGGCAACGCGAAGAGTGGCTTAAATAGCCCCGATCGAGAATGGGTCTGGAATGCTGCGCTCGCGGCGCCACTCAGAGCGACGAATATCGCGGGGATTTGCCCGACGTTGATTCAAGGTTTGGTGGAGCAGCGCGAACTACGCGATGCCAACGACAAGACGTTTCATCTGTGCATTTTCGGCAAGCGCTCGAGTTTGCACCCTGGGACGAGATATCTCGCGCGTGGGTTGAATGAAATTGGTGCACCGGGAAATGAGGTTGAAATGGAACAGCTGGTGTGGTGTGAAGTAGGCGATGGAAGCGAGTCGAGTGATGCGGAGCGGATGTCTTCCGACAGCGCGAGCCGCGTCGATGGCAAAGTGTGGAGTTGGTCTTCGTACGTGTGGCGACGAGGGAGCGTACCAATTAGCTGGGCACAGGAAATCAAACAAGCGTATGGCGAAGCGGAGATACAGGTTTCCAAAGACAATCCATACCGTGGCACAAGCACGTACTTTTCGCGTTTGCTCAACGCCTATCGCGCGAGACCAGGCGTGAGTTCCGCGGATCGACAATCATTTCCAGTGACGTGTGTGAATCTATTGCGCTGCGCACCAGGGAAACCCGAGTTGTTGCTTTCTGAGCACTTTCACGAAGCCATTCGAGGCGTTCGTCAACGCAACGGGTTATCTGATATTTCAGTGTTGAACTTTGATTGGCACTCAAACTGCAAGGCGCTCGGCGAGGCAAAAACTGTAGAAGGCTTGTGGGTGGCGCTTCGGCGCCAGCTGGTTGACTGCTCGATTTCCACTGGTTCGACTAGCAAACACGCCGACGATAGCGAGGTGGACAAGAGCGTGACGGAATGGCAGCGTGGATTGCTACGATATAATTGCGCGGATTCTTTGGACAGAACAAATTTAGCTGGATTTTTTGTCGCCGCGCAAGTGTTAACGGAACAGTGCGCGGCGATAGGACTAGAAGTCTTCAACGCTGATCTCGCCAGGGCTGCGCTTGAAGTGGGTCGACCAAATTCGACCGGGCCATCTACAGTGCCGAAACGAACGTCAAGCGGCAACTTTCTCCCTCCAGGTTGGGAGTCGCGAACGGATGCGACAACTGGTAGAACATTTTACATCGACCATAACACGCGAACGACCAGTTGGACACTACCGGCGCAACCAGTGGGTATGGAACCTCCGAAAGGAGACGTAGTGACCGATTCGCCTTTGCTCGTCGAAGGGAGTCCAGGCAAGTCAAAGTTACTGACGCGATTGAACTCTGGCGAAGCGCGTTTAAGCGCATCGGGTGGCGTAGAATGGCTCGACGATTTGATGAAGAGTCCCGAGAAAGCGGCGAGCGCTCAAGATACAGACTCATTCAAGTGGTTAGGGAGTTCAGTTGACGACTTCCGGCAGTCCATGCTCCCTCAATGTTTGACGGCTATGGTGGAAATATTTTTGGCAAATGGTGATTTCCACGCGCAAATGTACACGTCAACGCGCGCTTCGCACACAGCCACAATTCATTTACTCGATGCTGATCCCAACACAGCAGCCGCTGTTCGATTCAAATCAACGCAAACCTCAGCGAGTAGTACGATGAGCAACGCCACTATTGGCATTCAGCGCAGATTTTTCAACATGGTTTCCGATGGTAACAAACAGCAACAGTTGGAAATGTTTCTTGGGTTGAACAAACGCAAGTACTTTCCTTCGATTTTGGACGATCCAGGATTTGCGCTGTCGAGAACAATGCATTCGCGCGTCGCGAATTCTTCGCAATGTATCGTGCCGGCGTTGTCGGGTGAACTCTCTGCATGCTTGTTGTCCTCGCGCGGGGCGGCAAAGGCGATTTCAGCGCCGCTTTGGATCACCTCCAAGGGCACGCACGAACTGTCGTTGACTTTGGACATCAATGATCGCATCGACAGCGCTCCTGAGTATTTATTAATCACAACGCCTGGATCGGTGTCTGAATACCTCGCACCATCACGCGTTGAGATCAAATTGAGCTACGGTTCGGGATCGACAGCGAGCGTGTCGCTCGAGCTTCCGAGAGTCTCCGCGGTGACTCCTATCATGCTTCCTCTTCAATCGCCTTCGTTAGGCTTGGAATGCGGACCGTGGGGATTTAATCGCGGCACGCAAGACTTGCACTTGTCCAAAGACACGTGCACTAAGGTTTCCTTGCGATTGTGTAATGATCTCGGACTCGACGCGTTGAAGGACGCGTTTCTTACAGTTGGTCAGGTAGAACTTATTAGCGCCGGAGTGAATAGTAGTGAACGCGTCGATTCCGCAGCGAGCGGCCCGGCATCGACTGATAGCTCGCCGTACAAGAAACCGCCGCGGCCGAATTCAAGTCAAAGTTCGTCTTTACTCTGCGACGGTGAATCGGACGCAAGCGCGGATGAAAACGCCCTCACCGAGGCTGACTACGAAAGGGCGATGTCAGAATTCGTACAAAGCAAAGCTGATGGCGCGGAAGCCTTAGCACTTTTACTGGAGCTCGAGATCGTTCGCATCCAAGCGCGGATGTCAGCTTCTGCTCGCGATGCCGTTATCACTCGCGCCGGTAAAAAGCCGAGTGATTTAAATCCCACGCTTGCCTTGCGAGAATGGCTGGCCAAATCGGGTTTACAAGAAATCCAAGCCGAGCGATCGACGTCCGCTGTCGCAACCGCGTCAAGTGCATCTTCTGCGATTTCATCGCTTCGAAGCTTGAGCTTGTCGAGCCTTGAGTCGTTTGTTGGTCCCATGATTCGACCAAATTCGGCAACGTTGAGCTCGGTGACGAGCGCGTTGGGATCGCAAGCTGCGGCGACATCGGCGGTAACAGTACCGAGAAGCGAGATCGACGAGCGATGCGCACGCGCTGTTTCTAAACTCCGTGAAGTTTCATCGAAAGTGATCGGCGTTATGAATTCTCGTGATTTGTGCCTCGCGAGTTCGTTGGATGACGATGCGTCGCGCGTCGAAGCTTCGGCGGATTCCAACGACGCACCCACGCGCCTACTCGCAGACGAGTCTGTGCAAAACGTGTTGACAACGGCGCCCACCATTCGGCGCGAATACATGCGCTCAACGTTTGAGCAATCCAACGCAAGCGGAAGCGCATTGCACGTCGGCGTTCCATCCTCCGTGGTGGTTGGTTTCAAAATTGTCGTCCCAGACCAAACGACAAATTACACGCCATCTCTCGTTCGAGTTTCTGGTGTGGGCACCTCAACCGATAGCGAACATGCCGATGTGTACCACATCGGTGATTACATGCTCCCCGCCACGAAGCCACGGACGATATTGCACTACGAATTCGGTCCCGAGTTTGCCCGCCGCCAACCGTCGTCCATTCTCATACAGCTCTACGTCGACGCCGACGCGCGCGATGCGCCCTCCGCACCTTCGCGCGCGTGGAGTCTCTACGGGCGATGCTCCCTGTACGCCCACGCCATCGCCACGTCCACGCCAGCCTTGTGATACGCATGACATCATTGTACTTTTACCTCGGTCCCGACGCCCGCCCAGCCGAGCCAGCACCGAGCCAGCACCGTCACACCCTCGCCACACGTCGAAGCACGACCACCACCCGCGCGCGACGTCCGATCGCCGCCACGCACCGCCCGAACGCGCGCTTGAAGCGTCGATTGCTCGCGCGTCTCGCCCGCACCGCGCGCGCGACGGCGTTGATTCGCGTCGATTTGCGTTGAGCAAGCCGCGGGGTGTTGCAACGACATCACGCCCCGCGCACGCCCGTGATGGCGGATGAGGCGCGCGGTGCGCCGTGCGCGGAGCGCAGGCGACGGCACGCGATGGGGTCGGCGCGCGTCGCGCTCGCCGCGGTCGCGATCGCGGGATGCGCGACGGTGGCGCGCGCATTGGAGGGCCAGGGGCAGGTACGCGCGCGAGGCGTTCGCGCGCGAGGCGTCGCGACTCGGCAAATTGTGATGCGATGTCGTCGCATGTGATGTGGACTGACGTCGGACCTATGCGTTTTCTTTGTGATCTATAGGTGGTGTCTATCGATGGGAACTCGGACGTGACGATTGACTGTACGTCGACTTCGCTGCCGTCGGGGACGTTTCCGCTCACCGTCGAAGCCGTCGCGATGTCGGATACGTGGGATTTCACCGTCGCGTACTTGACCGGCGCCGCCGTGAATTGCGACAAGTGTTTTAAATTAGCACGCCCGGTGTCGGCGAGCGATGTGACGACAGCCTACAACGGCGCGAATGGTGTGGAGGTGGATATTTGCGGGACGAGCGGCGGCGACGACATTTCGCCGCTCGCGACGCGCATTTCGTCCATGGAGAGCACGCAAGGCGTGGTGACGACCGCAGTCGCGAACGATATCTCTACGTTTCAAACGAAATTTAACGAAATGTATGGGTATCAAAACACTGAAGCGCCGTACGTGCGGTCGACGATTAACGAAGCCAACGCGGGGTGGCAAGATTTTACCGACCGCAACACGAACCTCTTTGACATGACGTACCTCGAATTCGAAAATGGTCAACAGTTTGTGTTCACCGATAGCGAGTATAACAACAGAGCATGCGGCGAGAGTACGTCCGACACCACAAATTACGTGACGTTTGCGAACGTACAAAACGAACAGGGGGTCAACGTGAGAAGGTTGCAGTGTGTCAAGCGAGACAGCCGGTGGGCTTTGTAATATCATGCATGGATTGTCATTTCGCGCCTCGCCCGCGCTCGTGAGCGCCCGCGCGCGATGATGCGTTAAACCATCAACGTGTATCGCACATCATGCCGTCATATTCGTGCGGATTCATCGCGTCGTCGACGATGGATGACGAGGAGCTCGCGTCGGCGGGCGCCGCGCTCGCCGCCGGCGGTTGGGGGTTCAACGCCTTTGTGCGCGCGTGCGACGGCACGCTGACGATTGATGCGCGGCGCATCGGGTGCGCGACATTCGTCGTGCGCGACGTCGGTCTACGCGGCGCGGTGTGCGTGGCGTGCGCGCGGGATTACGCTGTTGTGTGCGATGGAGCTCGAGTGGCGCGCGTCTTCGTCGTCGACGGCTCCGAGGCGACGTTGACGTGGATAGATATCCCACAAGGCGTGGGCGCTGTCGTGGAGTTGGGTATAAACGATGACAATTGCATGTATGCGCGCGACGACGCGGGAAAGGTGTGGGTGTTCGACATGGAGGACGTTTCAGGCTCGGCTCGGGCGCTTTCCGTCGCGGCGCCGGCGAGACGCGTCGCCGTCGGGTCGAAGCACGCCGTCATTGTCACCGAAACCGGCGCGGTGTATGGCATGGGTTGGAATCTTTACGGCACACTCGGATTGGGGCATTGCGAAGATGTTGACTCGCCGACGCTGATTAGGTCATTGGAACGCGCCGACGTCGACGTCGTGGACGCGTGCTGCGGGTCCAATTTCACCATCCTGCTCTCCAGCACGGGCGATGCGTACGCGTGCGGGTCAAATGCAGACGGCGCGCTCGGTCTCGGACCGAACGCGCCCCCATCCACGTCCACACCCACGCTCATCGACGTCCCCGATGACGTTTCGTGGCGTCGGCTCCGATGCGGCGCCTCGCACGTCGTCGCCACATCCACATCCGGCGCGCTCTATTTGTGGGGCTCTAACGCCCACGGCCAATGCGACGCGGACGCGACAACGCACCCGATCGTGTATGCGCCCACTCGCGCGCGATCGTTCGCGGAACACCCGTCGTATGTCGTCGTCGGTCGCTGGCACGCGACCGCGGTCGTGGGCAACCGACCTATACCCTAGCCGGGTGACGTCGGCACTCTGACGCTTTTACGCGCCACACGCGCACGCGCACGCACGGTCGACGACCGCACCGCTCGACGCACGCGCGCGACACGCCATGGAGTGCACGATGACGCTACGCCGCGCGATTTCGTGCGCGCCGTCGACGTCACAAGCGTTGCGCTCGCACCGCTCGAGCGCGCGAAAGGATAATAATCTCGCGGCGGTCAACGCCCGTGGCGCACGCGCGCGACGCGCGAGCGCGGTGGTCGTCGCGCGCGCGATGACACGTGATAGAGATGAAGGCTGCGATGAGGGGCGCGGAGACGCTGTGCGCGCGAGTCGGGCGAGGATTGTGGGCGCGCTGGCGAGCGCGATCGTGTGCGTCTCGAACGCGGGCGCGAGCTCGGCGGCGCCGACGGGGGATTTGATCGCGTTGAGTGCCGCGCCGGCGCGCGTCGAACGCGTGAAAGATGCGATTGAGCGCGAAGAGCGCGTGATCGTGGAGGAAGTGCGTCGGGATGAGGAGATTGGGTTGCAGGCGTTTAGAGAGGGACAGACGCTCGGGCAGCGTTTGGACATTTTCTTGGAGAAGGAACCGCCAGTGGCGGTGTTTTTCGCCGCCATGGTAGTCATCAACGGTTGTTTTGGTCTCGTCTACGCGTTATTCGTGCGCGAAACGTCTGCCGGTCCCGGGGGCGAGTTTGGGAAGGTGATAGCCGCTTCGCGCAAGGAAGTCGTCAAGGGCATCTTTCGCTTTTTCAACGGCGCGTTGGGCACGTACACCACGCGCGACCGTGAATAAATCATGTAATTATACTTTAGTGCATTTCTTTCACGCTCTCGATGCACGCACCTCGAACGAACGCGCCCCGGCATCGCCCGACGACTCGCTCACCAACGCGCACGCACCGAGGCTTCAACACCAATCGCGAGCGCACCATCCGCACAACTTCCCACGTCGCGCGAGCCATGTCACTCTCGCACGAGCGTTCGAGCCTCTTAGCGTCATCATCTACCACTCCCGATGGTGCGAGCGCGTTCTTCGACGCGCCTACAGCCGACGACGAGCGTTCGCGCGCGCGAAACTTTGCGCGCTGGTCCGCCTGGGGCATCGCCGCGTCCGCGTTCGTCTCTCTCGCGCTCAGCGCAGACATGCTCGGGCACTCGCACGCGATCCGCGCGCACACGCCGATGGCGGCGCTCGGTGGCGCGCCCATGCCGTCGCGTTGGGTCGCGCGTCGCGCGCCGAAGAAGCGTTGGATTCACAACGTGCCGGTGGAGGCGATCGATACGCCGGAATTGGCGTTCGCGGAACTCGGACGCATTGAACTCACGGGCGAAGCCTTAGCCGTGGCGCAGCGCGGTTTGGAGTTACAAAGTGCGACGTTTGGTCCGGACCGGTTTTTAGATGCCAACATGACGCGGAGAAAGTTGGAGACGCCCGTGTACGTCATCGCGGTGCAAGCGAGCGAAAAGGACATGCAGAAGGCGAATAATTTAAAACACGTCATGAACGAGGCGTACCGCATCGGTACGACTGTAGCGGCGGTGGGCACACAGGCGACGGACGGGTTGAGCGCAGAGATGGGCGCACCGGCGCCGTTGGTGCAAATTCAAAGCGCCATTAACGCGCAGGCGTGGCCGAACACCATCGATCTCGCCAACGACGCCGCGGCGCCGCTCGAAGCTGAAATCCCACTCAAGGCTTTATATTACTTGAACGCACTTGATCAAGCGCGCAAGAATGATAACAAGCTTCCGAAAGGCTGGATGGGCGTGTCGCACCACGTCGGGTGTTTGTATTCGCACTTACGCATGTGGCAGTTGCACGCGCGCGCGAAGAACGCTTGGACGATTATCTTTGAAAGCGATGGATTATATTGGCTCGCCGTCGCGCCTTGGCAGCTGCAATCCGTGGTCGATAACGCCCCGTCGAACGCTGATGTGATATTCTTGCACAAGAAAGATTTACACAGCGGGCAGTTTGTTCGACAATGGAGGACTGGCAACGAAATGCTCTACATGTACAACTGGGACAAAGTCGTCGGTGGCGCCGGATTGTCCGCGTACATGATTGGCCCGAGATTCACGGAAAAGATTAACAAAGAAATCATCGGTTGGCGCGGCGCAGACATGGTTGATGCGTGGTTGATGTTGAAGATGTGCGACAAGAAGGATAGCGGCGATTACAACGACGCGCATCGCTTAAACTGCTACCACGCCCAACGGAACGCCAAGCCCAAGCACCTCATCGGCGGATATCTCCCAGAATGGTATGGCATCGATAAATCCACGAGATGGACCGACAACTGGGCGCAATACGTCGCCAACGAACAGAGCGATGTGTTGTATCGTGACGCGTTGAACGCGCGTAAGAGCGAGTACAACGTCGAGCAAGCCAAAATAAAGGAGCAGAAGCGCGCCGCAAGAGCCGCGACGAGAGCCGCGCGCGCGAGCATGGGCGCGCACGAAACCGTTCCTGTAGGAAGCAAGACTGCGACTGCGAAACCAGCGTCGGCGTAGCAACCTTTTGTATTGTAAATCGATAGCGTAGAACAACCAACCGACGCCCGAGTGCACCCGCACTACTCGACGCGCGTCCATCGCACTCGTCGACCCCGGGCGACGTCACACACGCACGCGAAGTAAGCGATCGCACCAAAAACCCGAGCACCGTTTTCGCGCGTAACGATGAACGGCCAGGATGATGAAATAAAGTTTCTTCGAAGACCCGTGGACACCATGCGACTAGGATTAGCTGCCGCGCGCGACGTCGGGGCATCGACGACCAAGCACCCGGTGCAAATCATGCAGGAAGAGGTACGTCACGCGCGCGCGTCACTCACGGAGGCGCACACCGCCGTTGCTGACGATGGATGCGTCAAGTCGTTGCGCGAGATCCGCGCGAACGCGATCGAACGCGTTGACTAACCGAGGGTGTTTCACAACGTTTGTCTTCTCGCACACACGCAGCGTCAGAGCGGCATGGAGTACACGAAAAAGTTGAACATGATGGCGCAAGTGCACGGCGCGGCGATCCCGGCGAAACTGGATGTGGAGAGACAGATTTTAACCAGGATGGAGCGTTTACCCGGACCCGTGCCGAGCAAGCGTTTAGGATTGCAAATCATGACTGGCGATGTCGATCGATTTGATTTCTCTGATTACTTGAACATGGCTGCGGATCGCGAGGAAGCGCCGCGATTAGACACGCACTCGATCATGGAGGAGAAGCTGTCTCTCGGACCCAACGTCGGGCGATTTTAGTCTCAAATCGCGCGTGACGTTCGCGCGTCCAACCCGCTCCGTTGTTTTGTTTGTTATATCGTACATGAATTACATAGATGATTAACTCGCGCGCCTACATTTTCAACGTTTTCAACGCCTCGGACACGGACTCTGGCAAGCTGAGCACGCGCGCCGTCTGCTGCGCCCCAGCGCTCGCGCCTCCGCCCGCTCGGAACACCTCCTCTCGCGGTGGTAAATCCGCACACTCGCGCTCCGCCAACGCCGCTAAATCCGCACGCTTCATCGAACTCGCCATCGCGTGCAACTTCTCCACGCGCTCGCGCAAATTCGCCGCGCTCGCGCCCAACCCATCCAACTTCAGCCTCGCCGTTTTCAACCGCCGCGCGTGCTCCTCCGACGCCGGCTTCGGCAGCGTCGACACCAACGTCTCCAACGCCGCCGCCGCCGCCTCAACCCGCGACGTCAGCGCATCCTGCGACGCCGAAGCCGACCGATGCGCCGCATCCAACGCCCGCGCGCTCCGCGCGATCGAGCCGTGGAGCCCGCGCGCGAGCGCATCATCACGGCCCGCGCCATCGTCATCAACGGCATCATCATCGCGCGCTCGCGCGCCGTCATCGACCGACATCGCGCCGACGCGGTGAACACGTTCGCGAATCGCCGTTCGCGCGCGTCGTCGTCGCCTCTCGCGCGCGACGCGGTCGCGCACTGCGGCGCGAGAGCGCGCGGTGCGTCGGGCGATTAGGGCTACTTCCGGGTGTTTTTCAAGCATCCGATCGTCCGCGCGCGCCGCATTCTTCGCCGTCTGCACACCGCGCCATGGCTCGCCAGACGCCGTGCGCGCGCGCGATCGCGCGATCATGCGCGCAGGCTGTCGTCCGCGCGGGCGGCGACGCGGGCGCGTCGTCGTCGGCGTCGTCCACGTCGACGATGGCGCACGCGGTGAAGGTGGCGTCTGCATCGTCTCGTTTTTCAACGACGACGACGGCGGTGGGGGCGTCAGCGGCGGCGGGGCGGGTGCACGCGCGCCGACGTGACGTGCGCGCGATGATGTCGCCCGTGATGCGCCGGACGTTCGCGTCGTCGGGGTCGTATCCACCGCACGAGGTGATTCCGTTTCCGTCGCTGTCGCCGACGATGACGCGCGGCGGGATCGCGCGGTGGAACAAGGCTGAAGGCGATGCCGTGGCCGTGGGGGATATCTTAGCGGAAGTACAGACTGATAAGGCGGTGATGGAGATGGAGAGCATGGAGGAGGGGTATTTGGCGAAGATATTGGTGCCGAGCGGGGACGCGGATGATATTCCGGTGGGCAAGGCGGTGTGCGTCATGGTGGACGACCCGGCGCATATTTCGGCGTTTAAGGATTATGTGGCGTCTGAAGACGGCGCTGCGGCGGATCAGCAAAGCGCGAGTGCTCCGGCTGAGGCGTCGGCCGCTCGTGCGGTGCTTGAGCGACCTGATTACCGTTCGATTAAAGAGCAAGGCGTGCCGTTGCGCAACTCGCGCGCGAGCGGGCGTAACTCTGGCGAAAACGACGCGCACGCGGCGCCAGTGGCGCAAATGTTACCCGCCGATGCACCGCGTATGACTGTTCGCGATGCGTTGAACAGTGCCATGAGCGAAGAAATGGCTCGCGATGAAAAGGTGTTCATCATGGGTGAAGAAGTCGGCGAGTATCAAGGCGCGTACAAGATCACGAAGGGCTTGTTGCAGAAGTTTGGCGCCGAGCGCGTTCGCGACACGCCAATCACCGAAGCAGGTTTCACTGGCATTGGTGTCGGCGCTGCGTTCATGGGTTTGAAGCCCATTGTGGAATTTATGACGTTTAACTTCTCCATGCAAGCCATCGACCACATCGTGAATAGCGCCGCGAAGACACTATACATGTCCGCCGGCGCGATTTCTGCCCCGATTGTCTTTCGTGGGCCTAACGGTGCCGCTGCAGGCGTCGGCGCGCAGCACTCACAATGCTTCGCGGCGTGGTACATGTCCATCCCGGGCTTGAAGGTGCTCGCCCCGTACGACGCCGAAGACGCGCGCGGCTTGATGAAAGCCGCGATTCGAGATCCCGATCCAGTGGTCTTTTTGGAGAACGAGCTCCTCTACGGTCAAGAGTTCGCGTTGCCCAAAGAAGCCCTTGATGAGGATTTCACCATTCCCATCGGCAAGGCGGTCGTGATGAAGCCTGGTGCCGATGTCACCTTGGTCGCGTTTTCCAAAATGGTTGGCTATTGCATGCAAGCGGCGGAGCAGTTGCGCGAAGAAGGCATCGACGCCGAAGTCATCAACCTCCGCTCGCTCCGCCCACTCGACCGCAACGCGTTGGCCTCATCTGTGCGCAAGACGAACCGCATGGTCGTCGTCGAAGAAGGCTGGCCACAATGCGGCGTTGGCGCTGAGATTTCCGCCGTCGTCAACGAAGACGCCTTTGACTACTTGGACGCGCCCGTCGAACGCATCACCGGCGTCGATGTCCCCATGCCGTACGCCGAAAACCTCGAAAAGATGGCTTTGCCCACCGTCGAAGACATCGTTCGCGTCGCCAAGCGCGTGTGCTATCGTTAAATGCGTGCATCTTTGTAGAATTTAATACACGTACTCGAGCGACAGCTCAAAACTTTTAAAACTGTTCCATTTGAAAATCAGCTCAGCCAGCACAGCGCCGTCACACCACCGCGTGCGGTGCGCCCGTCACGCGTCGAGCGCGACGCAACACCCATAGGCTCGCGACCGGCGGCGCGTGATCGCGGATACGAACGCCGCGCGCGCGATGGCGCCGCCTAAATCCGCGCAGAAAGCTCCACCGCCTGGACAGCGACCGATTAGCGCCTTCTTCA
>Ga0222714_10003850_pt1 | contig 15028 bp, 14 predicted proteins | sample C33_3DmetaG_FD_165048 | JGI IMG/M metagenome (GOLD analysis project Ga0222714, IMG submission 165048) | Estuarine water microbial communities from San Francisco Bay, California, United States - C33_3D | ecosystem: Environmental > Aquatic > Marine > Unclassified | place: USA: California... | reverse complement strand
CGCTGCTGGTGCGCTTTGGCGCATCGCGCAAGATCGGCGGCGTGACCATCGCCACCGTGCCCGCGGTGCACAGCAACGGCCTTGATCCCGGCTACATCGGAGGGGAACTGGGCAAACACATGAAGGAGGCGGGGATTGCCGGCTATGTCGGCCCCCCCACCGGCTACGTGCTGACCTTCAGCAACGGCCTGGTGGTCTACCTGTCCGGTGACACCGGCATCACCGCCGAGCAGGACAAGGTGGTGCGCGGCCACTACAAGGCGAAGCTCGTGGTGATGAACATCGGCGACACTTTCACCACCGGCCCTAAGGAGGCGGTGTACGTGATCAACGACCTGGTCAAGCCGGCCGCGGTGATCGCTTCGCATGCCAATGAAGTGGCGACCAAGGGCGGCAAGGTGCTGCCGGGAACCCGCACCGAGACCTTCATCAAGGGTGCCAAGGTGCCGGTGCATATCCCGCTGAGCGGCAGGACCATGGAGTTCGACGGCAGCGGCAAGTGCACGGCCGGTTGCTGATCCAGGCGCAGCCGGACAAACAAAACCCCGCGCCACGGCGCGGGGTTTTTTGCGGGCAGTGATCCGGCACTGTGGCCGGAATGTAATATAACTATCTGTTTTTATTTATATTTTTCAGGTCGTCGCAATGAACGTCGGGTCGTCCTGGTGTTCGCGTTCGAACTGCAGGAAATCGTAATAACCGCAGCGTTTGCCTTCGGGATAGTCGCGGCAGACGCCGGGCCGCGCCTCGTAGACCGTGCACTGGCGCTTCTTGGTGTCGAACAGTTTGCAGATGCGGCCGAAGTGTTCGTCCTCCTGCTGGCGCAGCGAGCGCACTTTTTCCGATTTGTCGAAACGCGTGTAGCGGGTCTCCGCCTGTGCATAGCTCAAGCCAAAGTGTTTTGCCAGGCGCGCGATGTCGCGTTTGCCGATTTCGATCAGCGGGTAGCTGCAGCAGTAGCCGGGGCATTTGCTGCAGTCGTACTGGTTGCCGGATTTTTTTGCCGCCGGTTTGCCGTTGCCTGTCGCCATGTCTGATGCGCGCCGCAGCGGCGCTTCCGTTAAAAAGCGCGCATTCTACCTGTGCGCGTACGCACAGGCCAGACCTTCATCATCAATGATGAAGGATTTTTGACAGGAACTGCTGTGCGCGCTCGGAGCGCGGCGTGCCGAAGAACTCGTCCTTGGTGGCGTCCTCGACGATTTCGCCCTGGTCCATGAAGATCACGCGGTGCGCGACCTTGCGCGCGAATCCCATCTCGTGGGTCACGCACATCATGGTCATGCCTTCATGGGCGAGTTCGACCATCACGTCGAGCACCTCGTTGATCATTTCCGGGTCGAGTGCCGAGGTCGGTTCGTCGAAAAGCATGGCGATCGGGTCCATCGCCAGCGCGCGGGCGATGGCTACGCGCTGCTGCTGGCCGCCGGAGAGCTGGCCGGGGTATTTCTGCGCATGGTCGATCAGGCCGACGCGCTGTAGCAGGCTGCGGGATTTTTCGGTGGCTTCTTCCGTGCTGCGACCGAGCACCTTGACCTGGGCGAGGTTCAGGTTGGCAGTCACGCTCATGTGCGGAAACAGCTCGAAGTTCTGGAACACCATGCCGATTTTCGCGCGCAGCTGCGGCAGGTTGGTGGTTTTGGCGCCCACCGACTGGCCGTTGACGATGATGTCGCCCTGCTGGAATGGTTCGAGGCCGTTGACGCACTTGATCAGCGTCGATTTGCCGGAGCCGGAGGGGCCGCAGACGACGATGACCTCGCCTTTTTCAACCTTTGTCGTGCAGTCCTTCAGCACCTGGAAGCTGCCGTACCACTTGCTGACGTTCCTGAATTCGATCATGGCCATGGTGTTTGCTTTCCTAACGCGGCGGGGTGATGCGCAGCTGCAGCCGTCTGACGAAATACGAAGCGCTGAAACAGAGGATGAAATAGATCAGTGCGGCGAACAGGTACATTTCCACCAGCCGGCCGTCGCGCTGCGCGACCTTGCTCGCCGCGCCCATGAAATCGGTGAGTCCGACCACGTAGACCAGCGAAGTGTCCTGGAACAGGATGATGCCCTGGGTCAGCAGGATGGGCACCATGTTACGGAATGCCTGCGGCAGCACCACCAGCGTGGTGGCCAGGCGGTAGTTGAGGCCCAGCGCGTAGGCGGCGTTGACCTGACCGGCGGGCACGCTCTGGATGCCGGCGCGGATGATCTCGCAGTAGTAGGCGGCCTCGAACAGGGTGAACGCTATCAGCGCCGAATGGAAAGGGCCTATGCCCTGGGCGTAGCTGTCGCCGGAGATGTGCTTGATCGCGATCGGCACCAGGAAATAGAACCAGAAAATCACCAGGATCAGCGGTGTTGCGCGCAGCAGGTTGACGTAGGTGGCGGCGGGTACGCTGATGGCCTTGATGCTGGAGAGCCGCATCAGTGCCAGCAGCGTGCCGAGCACTATGCCGCCGATCATGGCGAGCAGCGTCAGGCCCAGCGTGGTCAGCATGCCCTGCCACAGGTAGGGCAGCGCGCGCTGGATGACGTCGTAATCGAAGTTGCTGAACACGGCTATTTCCCGGTGCCGATGTAGCCGGGCACGCGCACTTTGGCCTCGACGAACTGCATCAGCACCACCACCAGCATCGTGATCACCACATAGACCACGGTGGCCAGCGAGAAGATTTCAAAGGTGCGGAAGGTGTATTCGGAAATGCTGCGTGCCTGCGCGGTCATTTCGAGTACGCCGATGGTCAGTGCCACCGAGGAGTTCTTGAAGATGGTGAGGAATTCGGAAGTCAGCGGCGGGATGACGATGCGGTAGCCCATGGGCAGCAGCACGTGGCGATAAACCTGGGGCATGGTCAGCCCGGTGGCGAGTGCCGCATGGGTCTGGCCGCGGGGGATCGACTGGATGCCCGAGCGCACCTGCTCGGCGACGCGCGACGCGGTGTAGAAGCCCAGGGCAAGCACCGCGCTCCAGAACTCGGGCATGGGCATGCCCTGCTTCATCCACAGACCCAAGGATTTCGGTACAAGTTCCGGCATCACGAAATACCAGATGAACATGTGCACCAGCAGCGGGATGTTGCGGAACAGCTCGACGTAGGCGGTGGCGGGGCCGTTAAGCCAGATGACCTTCGTGGTGCGCATCACGCCGAGCACCGAGCCGACGCTGAAGGCGATCACCCATGAGCACAGCGACACCAGGATCGTCCACTTGATTCCGGTGATCACCCAGTCGAGGTAGGTGCCGCCACCCGAGAAGGCCGGCTGCGAGAGGAAGCCGAAGTCCATGTGGGGCAGTGTAACGCGAAAGCCGGCACAAAAAAAAGCGGGGAGCCGGAGCTCCCCGCTTTCAGCTGCGATTCGCGATGTTCAGCACTTCATCTTGCCGCAGGGGCCGACACCCGTATTGTTCGGGTTCTTGATCGCGGCCTTGAGGCCGTCGGACATCGGGAAGTTCAGGTTGATGCCCTTGGGCGGGATCTTCGACTGGAACCACTTCTGGTAGATCTTGTTGATCTCGCCGCTCTTGTAGATGCCGGTCACTACGTCGGTAACGACTTTCTTAAATGCCGGGTCGTCCCTGCGCATCATGATCGCGTACGGATCGTCGGAGAGGAATTCGCCGACCACGACAAAGTCGTCGGGATTCTTGGCGCCGGCCTTCAGACCGTAGAGCAGGATGTCGTCCATCGGGAACGCGGCGGCGCGGTCGGTCTGCACCGCGAGGAACGATTCGGCGTGGTCCTTCGAAGGCAGGAACTTGATGCCCAGCTTCTTCTGGTCGTTGTAGGCCTTCATCGCGCGCTCGTTGGTGGTGCCCTGGGTGAAGACGACGGTCTTGCCCTTAAGGTCGTCATATCCCTTGATGCCGGAGCTTTTCTTGACAATGATCTTGGTGCCGGTGACGAAGTAGGTCGGCGCGAAATCCACCTGTTTCTGGCGTTCCACCGAGTTCGTCGTCGAGCCGCATTCGATGTCGATGTTGCCACCCATCAGGATCGGAATCCGCGTCTGCGAGGTGACTGGGACGAATTCCACCTTCAGCTTGGGCATTTTCAGCTCGGCCTTGACCTTGTCGACTATCTTCATGCAGATGTCGACGCCGTAGCCGATCGGCTTCTGCTTGTCGTCGAGGTAGGAAAACGGCACCGAGGCGTCACGGTGGCCGACCTTGATGACCCCGGTGTCCTTGATTTTTTTCAGTGTGCCTGTCATTTCCGCGGCATGGACCGGCGCGGTGATCAGGGCCGCCGCGGCAATGGCGGCGAACAGATGCGGGATGCGATGCATGGTCAATCTCCTGTAGCAGTATATTCCGGGCCGCCGTCAGGGCGACGGCAATGTGGCGTTGCGCTGATCAATCTAAGCGAAGCCGCGCGGCTTGTCCAGTTTGCGCGACGCGCGGGCGCGACCTCAGGTGCCGGAGGCCGCCGCACGGTGCCAGGCCACGCAGGCCCGCGCCAGCGCGCGCGTGGCGTCTATGCAGCGTTCGCCTACGGCGCCCGGCTCGAAATCGATGGCCACCGGCGTTTCGGTACACGCCAGCACCACGGCCTGCGCACCGCGATCAAGCAGTTCGCCCACGCCCGCTGCGGCCAGCGTATTGGCGCGGCGCAGGTCGTTGGCCTTGACGGCGGCAATGGCGGGCAGCACCAGCCGGTCCTGTTCGTCACGGGTGCTGGTGATGCAGTCGAGGCCGCGTGCGGCAAACCGCTGCTGGAAAAACCCGGCGGCGACGGTGCCGTCGGTGCCGAGCAGGCCGATGCTGCCGCGGTTGATGCCGCGCGCGGCCAGCATGTCGCAGACCGCATCGGCGATGTGCAGGATCGGCAGGCCGCCCTCGCGCACCAGGTCGTCGTACCAGTAGTGGGCGGTGTTGCAGGCGATGGCGACGGCGGTGGCGCCGGCCTGTTTCAGCGCGACGACGCCGCGCAGCATCTCCGGCAGCGGCGAAGGACCGTTGCGCAGGATCGCCGCCGGGCGTTCCGGGATCTGCGGCACGCCCCATGCCACGTAGGGAATGTGGTCCTGGTCGCGGTCGGCCGGGGTTTCGGCCACCAGCTTGGCGAGGAAGTCTGCTGCGGCCAGCGGGCCCATGCCGCCGAGTACGCCCAGCAGTGGAGATCGAGATTCATCGTTCATTGCGGGGTGTTTTCCGGTGTGTTTGCCGGCGATTCTGCCATGCAAGCTTCCCGTAAGGTGATTTCGCGTATGCTGCGGGGGTTCGCAGGCGGGACGGCTTGCTCCCGCGACTCCGGCGCAGTCCGGAGTTGGCGTTTCGCCGCGGACGTAATCCAACCCTCAACCCTAAGGAGTGCATCGCAATGAACAAGGAATCAAAAGCTGCGCAGGGGAGTGCGGCGGCGGCGACCGGAACCCGGTTCAAGGACATGGGGCTCGGTCAGAAGGTCATGTTTGTCGGCAAGGCCTGCCTGTTTTTCCTGTCGCTCGGTTTCGCCTACCCGAACATTTTCCTCGACTGAACCCTGCCTGCCCGGCGCGCGCCCGCGCGCCGGACTTCCCGGTCTGTTCCGGGATCAATCCAGAAATTCCTCGATCAGCGCCGCCACGTCCCGTGGCCGGTCGTGGTGCATCATGTGCCCGGCCCCCTCGATCCAAGCTTCACTGTAGTCGCGAAAGGCGTTCTTGCGTTCCGCCAGCTGCTCCGCGGTGTCCTTCAGGTATCCGGTGCCTTCCGATTCGCGCGCGAATACCCACAGTGTCGGCGCCGTGACTTCGCGCCAGCAGGCGATCAGTTCCTCGATCCGGAACAGCACCGGGTTGGCGCGTTTGTGGCGCGGATCGCTGAGCATTTCCACCTGGTCCGGCGCGGTCTCGTGCGCCCAGGCGCGGGCGATGAATTGCGCTTTTTCGGCAGACAGCCGCGGATTGTCGCGCTGAAGCCGCGCTGCCAGCGCGTCGTATGAGCCGTAGGTGCGGAAACGCGGTTGTTCGTCCAGTTCGGCCAGCCAGCGCCGATAGCGCGCCGGCGCATCGGCGGGCGTGGTGCGCGCCAGCCCGAAACCTTCAAGAGAGACTACTTTTGCGACGCGTTCGGGGCGCAAGCCGGCATAGGTGCAGGCGATGACGCCGCCCATGCTGTGGCCAACCAGTTGCGCCGGCCGGTCCGGGGCATAACGCGCGAGCAGCGCATCGAGGTCGGCGTAATAGTCGGGGAACCAGTATCCACCCGCTGACCATGCGCTCAGTCCGAAGCCGCGCCAGTCCGGCGCGATGACGTGCCAGTCACGCTTCAGTTCGTCGACGACGAACTGAAATGACGCGGAGACATCCATCCAGCCGTGCAGCAGGAACAGCGGCGGCGCATCCGCATCGCCCCAGCTGCGCACGTGTTGGCGCAGGCCGTTGAAGTCATGGAATGTCGATTGGCCGGGTTTCATCTCGGAGTTGCCGCTGCCGCACTGCGGTTGCGCAACGCGGTCCATGACAGCACCGCGAGGCTGGCCACGATCAGCAGCATGCCCGCGGATTCTACCGGCCCCGGCTGCTCGCCCAGCTGCAGGCGCGAGGACAACACGCCGATCGCGGGGATGGCCATCACTGACAGCCCAGCGATGCCCGCCGGCAGCAGCTTCAGCACGTAGAACCACAGTGCCCAGCCGAGCACCGTGCCGAAGAGGATGCCGTAGGCGAGCACGAAACAGAAATAGGGCGTCCATTCCACGGCGCGCGTCGACAGCAGCGGCGCCAGCACCACCAGCACCAGGCTGCCGAGCAGCATCTGCCACGCGGTCAGCGCGATGGTGCCGACGGCAAGGTGGTGGCGCCAGCGCCGGGTCAGCACCGCGGCCACCGCCCAGCTGACGCCGGTGAGCACGGCCAGCATGTTGGCGACCCAGGTGCCGCCCAGCGACCAGGGCTCGATGATCAGCAGCAGTCCCGCCACTGACAGCGTGACCGCCAGCCATTGCAGGCCGCGGATGCGTTCGCCCAGCACCGGCCAGGCGATGAGCAGGGTCCAGAACGGCATGGTGTACACCAGTACCGCGGTTTTGCCTGCGCCGCCGGAGACCAGCGCCAGCGAAACCAGCGCGTTGAACGCGGTGGTCTGCCACAGGCCGAGCATGAGCACGTGGCGCGGCGACTGCAGCCTGAGCGATTCGCCGCGCCAGGCCGCGATGGCGAACAGCAGCAGCGCCCCGGGCACGGTGCGCAGCACGGCGTAATCCCAGGGATCGGCGAAACGCAGGCCTTCCTTGAGCATGACCCAGGTGTAACCCCACACGGCGCAGAGGGCGATCAGGGCGAGAACGCCCGCGCGGGGCAGGGATGCGTGTGACATGGATGTGGGGAGGGCGTCATTTGCGGAACGGCCGCGGCATTATGGGGCATTTCCGCGGTTTTCCCGGCATCAGCTGCGCGTTGCATAGATCGTACGCAGTCCGCGGTTCTATGTCATGGATTTTTCTGGATTATCCGTAAAGCGCGCATTACGGCATCAGGAAAGCCGGGTCATTGCACTAAAATACCGGCATGACGCCGGCGTTCATTCATCTGCGATTGCACAGCGAATATTCAATCGTCGATGGCATCGTGCGCATCGAGGAAGCCGTGGCCGCCGCCAAGGCGGACGCCATGCCGGCGCTGGCGCTGACCGACCTCGGCAACGTCTTCGGCATGGTCAAGTTCTACACCGCGGCGCGTGCGGCGGGCATCAAGCCGCTGATCGGCTGCGACCTCTGGCTGACCAACGAGACCGACCGTGACAATCCGTACCGGGTGCTGCTGCTGGCGCAGAACAACGACGGCTACCTGCGGCTGTGTGAACTGCTGACGCGGGGCTACCGCGGCAACCAGTATCGCGGGCGCGCCGAGGTGCTCAAATCCTGGTTCGGCGAGACCGGGACTGACGGCCTGATCGCCCTGTCCGGCGCCCACCATGGCGATGTCGGCCAGGCGCTGGCGGCGGATCATCAGGATGCCGCATGCCGGCTGGCGGAAGAATGGGCGCGGCTGTTCCCCGGACGTTATTACCTCGAACTGCAGCGGCTGGGGCCGCAGGCGATGAGCGGCGGCGCGGCGACGGTGCCGGTGGAAACCCACGTCACCCGCGCGGTGCGACTGGCCGGCCGGCTGGGGCTGCCCGTGGTGGCGACCCACCCGGTGCAGTTCCTCAAGCGGGAGGATTTCCGCGCCCACGAGGCGCGCGTGTGCGTCTCCGAAGGTTACATCCTGTCCGACCAGCGCCGGCCCAAGCGCTTCGTCGCAGAGCAGTATTTCAGGACCCAGCGCGAGATGGCCGAACTGTTCGCCGACTTGCCGGAGGCGCTGGAGAATTCCGTCGAGATCGCCAGGCGCTGCACGCTGGGGCTGACACTGGGCAAGAGCCGGCTGCCGCATTTCCCGACACCCGAGGGCGTCAGCCTTGAGCAGCACTTGCGCACCTGCGCCGGCGCAGGGCTGACCGCGCGCCTCGCCGATCTGTATCCGGATGCGGCGGAACGCGCGCAGCAGGAGTCGGCATACCGCGAACGCCTCGAGTTCGAGATCAAGACCATTTTGCAAATGGGTTTCCCGGGCTATTTCCTGATCGTCGCCGATTTCATCAACTGGGCGAAGCAGAATGGAGTGCCGGTCGGTCCGGGCCGCGGCTCGGGCGCGGGTTCGCTGGTGGCCTACAGCCTGGGCATCACCGACCTCGATCCGCTGCGTTACAACCTGCTGTTCGAGCGTTTCCTCAATCCGGAGCGGGTGTCGATGCCCGACTTCGACATCGACTTCTGCCAGGACGGCCGCGACCGGGTGATCGATTACGTGAAGTCGCGTTACGGCGCCGACAGCGTGTCGCAGATCGCCACTTTCGGCACCATGGCGGCCAAGGCGGTGGTGCGCGACGTCGGCCGCGTGCTCGACCTCGGCTACAACTTCTGCGACCAGCTGGCGAAGCTGATCCCGTTTCAGCCCGGCAAACACATCACGCTGGAAGAGGCGCGCAGGATGGAGCCGCAGCTCGCCGAGCGCGAGAAAAAGGAGGAGGAGGTCGCCGAGCTGCTGGAGCTGGCCGGAACGCTGGAAGGCCTCACGCGCAACGTCGGCATGCATGCCGGCGGCGTACTGATCGCGCCGGGAAAACTCACCGATTTCTGCCCGCTCTACGTGGCCGACGCTTCCGACGCCGCGGTGAGCCAGTTCGACAAGGACGATGTCGAGGCGATCGGCCTGGTCAAGTTCGACTTCCTCGGCCTGACCACGCTGACCATACTTGACTGGACGCTCAAGTACATCAAAAAGCTCAATCCCGCCTCGGACCTGAATCTGGAAAAACTGCCGCTGGACGACAGGGCGGCTTACGAGATTTTCGCGAAAGCCAATACCTCGGCGGTGTTCCAGTTTGAATCGCGCGGCATGCGCGACATGCTGAAAAGCGCCAAGCCCGACCGCTTCGGCGACATCATCGCGCTGGTGGCACTGTATCGTCCCGGTCCAATGGAGCTGATTCCGGAATTCTGCGCGCGCAAACACGGCAAACGTTTCACCTATCCCGATCCGCGGGTGGAATCCATTCTCGCTGAGACCTACGCTATCATGGTCTACCAGGAGCAGGTGATGCAGATGGCGCAGATCATCGGCGGCTACAGCCTGGGCGGCGCCGACCTGCTGCGCCGCGCGATGGGCAAGAAGAAGCCGGAGGAAATGGCCGAGCACCGCGGCCTGTTCCGCGAGGGTGCTGCGAAAAACGGCCTTGACCAGCGCAAGGCCGACGAACTGTTCGACCTGATGGAAAAGTTCGCCGGTTACGGTTTCAACAAGTCGCACGCGGCAGCCTACGCATTGGTGGCGTACCAGACCGCGTACATGAAGGCGCACCATCCGGCGCCATTCATGGCGGCCAACATGTCGGCGGTGATGAACGACACCGACAAGGTGCAGCAGCTGGTCGACGATGCGCGCGACAACAGGCTGGAAGTGCTGGCGCCCGACGTCAACAGCGGTGGCTACCGCTTCGAACCGGTCGATGAAAGGCGCATCCGCTACGGACTGGGCGGCATCAAGGGCACCGGCGAGGGTGCGATCAACCACATCGTCGAGGTGCGTGAAGCAGGCGGGCCGTACAGGGACCTGTTCGATTTTTGCCACCGCGTCGACAAGCGACTGGTCAACCGCAGGGTCGTTGAATCTCTGGTTCGCGCCGGCGCCTTCGACAGCGTCAACGACAACCGCGCTGAGCTGATGGCCTGCGTCGGACTTGCGCTGGAGAGCGCGGAGCAGGCGAGCCGCGCCGCGTCGCAGACCAGCCTGTTCGGCGACGCGGTCGATGCGCCGCGGGTGGTGGCGCCCGCCAACGTGCCGCGCTGGAGCAAGAAGGAACTGCTGCAGAACGAGAAGCTGGCGTTGGGCTACTACCGCAGCGACCACCTGTTCAACGTCTATCGCGACGAAGTGCGGCGCATGGTCGGGAAAAAACTCGGCGAACTGCAAACGGCCAGCGACATCGGCGGCCGCACGGTGAGCATCGCCGGCGTGGTGCTGTCGGTGCGCGTGCAGAACACCGCCAGCGGCCGCATGGGCATCGTGCTGCTCGCCGACGATACCGGCAAACACGAGGTGGTGGTGTTCCGCGAGGCCTTCGACCGTTTCCGCCACAAGCTGCGCGAGGACGAACTGCTGGTGATCGAGGTGCGCGGCCGCCAGCGTTACCGCAGCGCCGAATCCGAAGTGGAGAACGGCAACGGCGGCGACAACGGTCTGCGGCTGGAGGCGATGAACATCCTCGACCTCAACGAGGCGCGCAACCGCTATGCGCGCGGCATCCGCCTGGTGTGCAACGGCCAGTCCTCGGGCAGCAAGCTGAAGGAGCTGCTGGCGCCGCATCGCCAGGGTTCGTGCCCGGTCGCCGTCGAATACTCGAGCAACGGCGCGCGCTGCGAAGTGAAGCTGGGCGCGGCCTGGCAGGTCAACATCAACGAGGACCTGATCCGTTCGCTGGGGGAATGGCTGAAACCGGAGAACGTGAACATCGTTTATGGCAATGCCGAACAGCAGTAGGCAATTCGCTGCGCTGCTGCTCGCCGTCGCGCTCGACTGTTCCGCCGGCGAGGTCGAATGGAAAATGCTGCTCGACCAGGCGACGCTGCACCTGCAGCGCGGCAGTGTGCAGCAGGCCGAAATGTTCGCCCGCGAGGCGGTCGCCGAAGCCGGCCGCACCTTTGGCCCCGCCCACCGCGCGACGGACCAGAGCATTGCCACGCTGGGGCTGGTGCTGCGCTTTTCGCAGCGTTACCCAGAAGCCGAGAAGGAACTGCGGCACGCCCTCGCATTACGCGAAAAATCGCTGGGCCCGCGCGATCCGGCGGTGGCGGTGCTGCTCAACAACCTGGCCGACGTGGTCCAGGCGCAGAAAAAATACGCTGAGGCGGAAAAACTGCACCGGCGGGTGCTCGCAGTGTTTGAAAAAGCCTACGGCGACGATCCGAAAACCGCGGCCAGCCTGAACAACCTCGGCGCGGTGATCCTTGCGCAGGGGCGTTATGCCGAGGCCGAGTCGGTGCTGCGCCGTTCACTGGCGATGAAGGAAAAAACCCTGGGGCCGTACAGCCCCAGCGTTGCCCACACGCTCGGCAATCTCGCGCGCGTGGCCGAAGCCCAGGGACGCAAGACCGAAGCTGATCGCCTGATTGCACGGGCCACCGCAATACATGCAGGTGGTGCCGCGCCGGCACGCTGAATTCGCCGCTCCGCTCAAGTGGTCGGGCGCACCTCGAATCCGGAAAATTCACCGTTGGCCGGACTGATCCTGACTTCGGTGACAGTCGCCACGCGGGGTCCGCGCCGCGCGCAATCGATCATGGCTTCCACTGCGGCCCGTTCTCCACTGATTACGGCTTCGACGCTGCCATCCCTGCGATTGCGCACCCATCCGCTGATGCCGATTTCCCGTGCCTTGTATTCAAGATAGTTGCGGAATCCGACGCCCTGTACCCTGCCGATGATTTGCAGATGATTTGTCATGCATTTGTTCATGGATGTGTAATTGCCTGATCAGGTTGCTATGGTTTTGCGCGCAGGGTAGGATGAAATCGGTAGTTTCAGAGAAAATAATCCAGTTTATTGTCCTATAGGAGGGGTTTATGAAACATGCGTTTATTGGAGCTGCGCTGGCTACGGCAGTTCTCGCTTCCGGGTGTGCAAGTACCGGTGGCGGCGTTGATGCCAAGGCAAATGTAGCCGAAGACAAGGTGGTCTATCACATCAACAATGCCGACGCTCAGGCGGTTGGCGCATTGCGCAATATCGGCAATCACCTCGAAGTAAACCCGAAGGCAAAGATTGTCGTGGTTACCCATTCCCGCGGTGTCGATTTCCTGTTTGACGGCGCCAAGGACAAACAGGGGAATCCGTACAACATCCGCGTCGAGCAGTTGAAAGCCAAGGGCGTGGAATTCGGCGTCTGCAAGATCACCCTGCGCAACCGCAAGCTGCCGGCAAGCAAGTTCATACCCGAGGCTTCGTTCGTGCCTTCCGGTGTGGCTGAAATCACCCGCCTGCAGCAGCGCGAAGGCTACGCCTACCTGCGTCCGTAAATTGGTTTGACCGGCTTGAATCAGGCGCCGCCCGCGATGCTGCGGGCGTGCGCGATGCCGGCAGCGCGGTGGGGGTAGAGGTTGTGTTCGCCGAGCCGGTGCAGGAAATCTGATCGCCGGAACAGTGAAAGCGGCTGTGCGCCGGCGCCGGTAATCACCAGTGTCTTGCCGTTCTTGGCCAGCTTGCGCTGCAGCGTTTCCAGTATATCGAGTCCGGTGGTGTCGACATTGATCGTCTTCTGCATGTCGAGTACTACCACCCGTGCCGGATTTCCCGGTTCAGCACATGCGAGCAACGGCTCGACCTTGTTCACCGAGCCGAAGAACAGCGAGCCGAACAGTTCGTAGGTGCGCACCCGGTCGCCGCAGGTCGCATCCGGACCTACGTCCACCACGTCGGTCAGCGAAGTGATCCGGGTGATGAAGAAAATCGCCGCCATCACCATGCCTACTTCGACTGCGACTGTCAGGTCGAAGACCACGGTCAGCACGAAGGTCGCTAGCAGGATCGCCCGGTAGTTCACCGTGTAGCGCCGCATTTCGCGGAAGTCGCCCCATTCGCCCATTTTCCAGGCGACCACGACCAGTATCGCCGACAGTGCGGCCAGCGGCACGTGTTTCGCCAGTGGCGCGGCAACCAGTACGATCATCAGCAGCGTCAGCGCGTGCACGATGCCGGAGATCGGCCCGAAAGCGCCCATGCGCACGTTGGTGCTGGTGCGGGCGATGGCGCCGGTGGCGCAGAAGCCGCCGAACAGCGGGGCGACGATGTTGGCGATGCCCTGCGCCATCAGTTCCTGGTTGGGCTTGTGGCGGTCGTCGATCATGTTGTCGGCGACGGTGGCCGAGAGCAGGGACTCGATCGCGCCGAGCAGGGCGATGGCGATGGCGGGCGATACCAGGTGGCGCACGGTCTCCATCGACAGTTCGGGCAGCGCAAAGTCCGGCAGCGTTTGCGGGATGCCGCCGAACCTGGAACCTATGGTTTCCACCGGCAGGCCGAACAGGGCGGCGACAACGGTTCCAGCCACGAGCGCGATGATCGGGCTGGGCACCGAACGCCAGCGCTGCGGCCAGAACACGATCAGCACCAGGCAGCCGGCGCCGAGCGCGACGGCGGCCCAGTTGATGGTGGGCAGTGCGTGCCAGAGCACGACAATCTGGCCGAAAAAATCCGCAGGCAGCTTGCCCGCGGACAGGCCGAGGAAATCCTTCACCTGCGACAGCAGGATCAGCACCGCGATGCCCTTGGTGAAGCCGCTGATCACCGACACCGGGATGAAACGTATCCAGGTTCCCAGGCGCAGCAGGCCCATGGCCAGCAGCATCACGCCCGCCATCAGCGTACAGATCAGCAGGTTGGCGACGCCGTACTGGGTAACGATGCCGTAGACGATGACAATGAAAGCGCCGGTGGGGCCGCCGATCTGCACCCGTGAGCCGCCCAGCGCCGAGATGATGAAGCCGGCGATGATCGCGGTGTAGATGCCGGACTCCGGCGTCATGCCCGAGGCTATGGCGAAGGCGATGGCCAGCGGCAGCGCGAGGATGCCGACCGTAATTCCGGCAAACACGTCGGAGCGCAGGCGGGCTGCGGTGTACTCGCCGTACATTTCCAGCAGCCGCGGCCGGAAGGCGGGCAAACGGATCATCGGGTCCTGCCGTGTGGCATGCGCAAAATCAGTTCGTGCGGTACTGGCGGATCATTTTTTCGTCGAGTTCGATGCCGAACCCGGGTCCGGTGGCGACCTGCATGATGCCATTACGGATCGGCGGACGGTTGATCCACATCAACTGCCATACCGGATCGCGCGCCGGATCGGCGAAGCATTCGGCATAGCTGCCGTGGGGCACGGCGGCGAGCAGGTGGCTGGCGATCTGCGCCTCTTCGTGGTGCGCCATCGCGACGCCGGCGGCCGCGCACAGGCCCGCGGCACGCAGCCAGTCGGTGACGCCGCCGCCTTCGGAGGCGTCGTAATTGACCAGGTCCACGGCGTGCGCATCGACCAGGCGGCGGATCGCGTGGCTGGTGATTTCGCTCTGGCCCGCGGTCACAGGGATCGGGATTGCCTGCCGCACCCGCGCCATCTGCGCGGCGTCGTCGTACCAGTGGCAGGGTTCCTCGAACCAGCGGATATGCTGCGGTTCGACCAGGCGCGCGAAACGGATCGCGTCCTCCGCGACCCAGCCGCGGTTGGCGTCCACGCAGAGGATGAAATCGTCGCCGGAAGCCTTGCGCGCAACGGCCACGCGCGCCGCATCCTCTTCCGGCGACAGCCCGCCGACCTTGAATTTGCAGCCAGCCATGCCGGCCTCGCGGTAGGACTCGATTTCGCGCGCGATGTCGGCGTGGGTCTTGCCCGGCATGTAGTAGCCGCCTATGGAGATCAGCGGCAGGCGGTCGGTGTAGCCGCCGATCAGTTCGCGCACGCTTTTGCCCAGAGCCTTGCCGGTGAGGTCCCAGATCGCGCAGTCGACGCATGCGATGGCTTCGA
>Ga0222714_10003848_pt1 | contig 15032 bp, 21 predicted proteins | sample C33_3DmetaG_FD_165048 | JGI IMG/M metagenome (GOLD analysis project Ga0222714, IMG submission 165048) | Estuarine water microbial communities from San Francisco Bay, California, United States - C33_3D | ecosystem: Environmental > Aquatic > Marine > Unclassified | place: USA: California... | reverse complement strand
GATAATACAATATGTAAGCCAGGTTTACATTGCGTGGTTGGCGGACCCAAGGCCTCTAATAATTCATGCCCACAACCGAAATCAGGAAAGAGTGATCAGGCTTACTACGGGTCCTGTAATCGGGCTTCGACCCTACTGGATGCCTGGGATCCCGGTAATAAACCACCATAACATAACACAAAATTTTGTAAACATGAGGATATTGACGCCAAAACTAAAGAGAGGCTCGGGATGGTCAATAAAGCTTTCTGTAGAAAGCTGGGGTATGATTGGAATACAGACCCAGTGAAATTAAAATAAAATTAAATAAGTTTAATCATTTAAAAATTACTATTTTTTAGTTAATAAATAATGTCAGATAGAGTTTTATTTATTAGCGGTCGTTGCGAACATTGTAAAAAAATATTATTGGGAATTCAACAACACCCTTTTTTGAAACCACTATTCCGGGTGGTGAATGTAGATACTCAACCATATCCTAATTATGTTAAGTCAGTGCCTTCTATTTTAATAAATAATCAAGTAATTAGTGGTCAAACAGTATTTGAATATTTTGGGAAACTGGTTGAAGGTAAGAGGGAACAGGAAGCTAGATTACAAGCAAACCAAGCATCTGAAAAAGATCAAGGTCAGTGTAGAATAAATGAAGATGGCGAGTTAGAGGGATATTGTGGGGTCAGTGGGTTGGGTGGATCTGGTATTGAATATAGTATGATTAGTGAAGAAAATGACGATTATACTAAAAGAGTTTATAAAATTGAAAATTCATTTGATTATTTAGAAGGAGCATCAGATGATATTCATAAACAAGTGAAAAATATGGAATCTCAAGATGCGAAATTATCTGAAAAGAGAAAATCATTTGATAATGATTTAGAAAGAATGCAACGGGAAAGGGGTGAGTTGATGGGAAATCAAATGGGGCCTGGAGGTGGGATGCGACCACCCATGGGTCAAGGACCTGGTATGGGTCAAAGGCCTGGGATGGGTTAAAACATGATGAGATAAAATATTTGCGTTAAACTACTTAAAATAATTAAATACTTTTATTAAATATAAATGGCGACAGAAGTTGAAACAAAACTATTTAGTCTTTTTAGTGATTTCATACGCGATTTGTCTAAGACATTCCCTGAAATTAAAAATAGTTTATATCGCAACTATGAAACATGTTTGACTGATACAGAAGGGAAAAGTTTAGATGATTTTCCAAAATTAAATAGATTTTTAGAATTAATCGGAGATTATGAAAAGATGATTACAGATAAGAATTTAGAATTTTTTGATTTAGAAGTAGAATTCCTTGAAGAAATTTCTTTTAAGCGACTTTGGGAAAAAAATATTACCAATAAAACAAGAGAAAGCATATGGAAATATTTACAGACATTTCAATTAATCAGTATTAATTTGAAATCAAGTCAGCAATTAAAGGATGTTTTAAATGATTTAGGTAAAGATAAAAAGGTTGATATAGATAAGAAGACCGCAAAGGATCTAAAGAAGATGAAAAAATTAAGTGAATCAGTAAAAAATGAAGTGCCTGGAGAATCTGAATTAGATGAAATGTTAAGTGGGTTAATGGGTGGAGGGATTGGTGATATAGCTAAAGAAGTAGCCAAGGGTCTAAATATTGAAGAAATGTTTGGTAATGTAGATGAAACTAGTAATCCGATGGAATTAATGGCACAATTAATGAATCCAGAAAAGATGGGGTCTATATTTAACAATATTAATTCAGTAATGGAAAAGAAGATGGCTTCAGGTGAATTATCGCAAGAATCTTTAAAATCTGAGGCAGAGGGAATGATGGGTAAAATGGGCGATAATCCAATGTTTAAAAATATGATGCAAGGGATGAAGCAAGGCATGTCGGAGCAGCAAGGCATGTCGGAGCAGCAAGGCATGTCGGAGCAGCAAGGCAAGTCGGAGCAGCAAGAAAATTCGGGAAAAGGTAATGAAAGTGATAATGTAGAACGCAATGCTAATTCGGGAGAAAAGGAAGACACATCTACTCCAGTAAAAGAATTAACAAGAGAAGAAAAACAAAAGAGACTACGTGAAAAAATTAAAGAAAAGCGTGAAAATAGATAAATTTTAAATTTATTTTTAAATATTATATTATAATATGATGATTAAAACACCTTTTTGGTATAATGATATATCAATTCTTTATAATAAGGATTCTATTACAGAAATATTCCCTTCGAAAAATTTTGATATATTAAGGAAGCTTAATGCGATAGTTAGATTATCTATATTTTACACCTTAATTTTATTTCTTATGAAAAAGAACCCAAATTATTTAGTTGTACCTGTGATTGTTATGGCTATTACATGGTTTATCTGGTATAAACAAGAAGATATTCACGTCGATGATACTATGAAATTATCAATGAGTGACAAATTAGATGATTTAGTTAAAATAAATGATTTAAATACCGAATGTCGTATCCCGACGAAAGATAATCCTTTTATGAATCCAACATTAGCAGATTATGGGACTAATTTACCACCACCTCCTAAATCTTGTCCTTCATATAACAATAAGGGTGTTCAAAGACGTGTAGAAGAATTATTTAATGAGGATTTATATCGTGATGTAACAGATATATTCGGTAAAAATAATAGTCAAAGACAATTTTATACTGTGCCTGGCAATCAAGTACCTAATGATCAAGGTGCTTTTGCGCAGTGGTGTTATGGAACACCACCGACATGTAAAGAGGGAAATAAAATAGCTTGCTTAAGTGCAAATGGTAGAATGGGTGGATCAACAAAGAGTAGTACATAATTTAATTGAAATTTAAATCTATTTTTTTTATTTCTAATGAATATATAAAATGACAGAAGTATTAGGAAACAATGGATACAATGGTTATGTAGCGGGTAATCCTTCCCCTCAACTACAAGATTGTGCTACAGCAGATACGAAAGGTAAAGACCATTTTAACCTTTTTAAGAGGGCGAGTATTAGAGCCGATCAACTAACCGTTGATTTAGATGTAATGCAATCACAGGGTCCAGGTTATTACACATTAGATAATCAGTTTGCTTGTGAATGTGGATTAAAAGAAGCGCAAAGTATTCAAACTTCTCAACCAGGTATTCATTTAAAGGGTGGTTTTGGTTGGATAGCGGAAAAGGGGTGTTTAGTCGATAATGATTCAAATTTAAGACAAAATGATGATAAGTTAACAAATAAAAGAGTTATCAATCAAGTTTTTGAGAGATTATCAGCGACAACCCCTAACTACAGTAAAGGATATTATGATGTAGATACAGAATCTATTATCAGACCAGGTGATTTTGCTAGTGATCAAAAACCATGTATCGCTAGCAGTGAAATCACTTATGGTAATTATTTCTTACCAATGATACCGAAATTAAAAGAAGAAGTTCAAGACCATATGCATATCATACCAGAAGATTCTAAACAAGATTGGGTAAGAGGTGGTTTACCTACCAGACAGATGGTCAGAAATGCCGATTATTTAAGAAGATGCCAAGAAAAGACTTTTGAACCCGAAAAATCTAATTAATTTATAAAGATTAAATATTAATTTTTTTTATAATATTCATAATATAGTATGAATACTTTAGATTCTGGTGGTATAACAAAAGATTTATCTAACAAATTTTCATCTGGACCTGGACAATATCAATTAAATCAAGTCCGTAACAGAATTAGTTACCCTTGGGCTCCTACCACTATATTACAACAAAATGGTGGTTCATTAATGGATCAGAATTTCTTTGATGTTGATTCTGAATTAAAAAATATTACTCGTAAATTAAGTAATAATCCCAATGAAAAATATATACCTAATCCAGAGAGTGCTGAAGTTAAAATGATTAATTTCCAAGATGGAGGGTATCATCAGATAAGTAGTCGTTTAACAAACAACGCTTTTGAATTAAAAGGTGTAGGAATTAATCGTTGGGAACCATTATTTTTTGACCCTCAAAAGAATGCAGTTGAACCATTTAGAAGAATTGGAGAAAATACAGTTTTGTATACTTTAGTCACACATGTTGAAGATTGTGGTAATATATAATTTATCCAAGTTCAATAAATTTATAGTTCAAAGGGAAAATATATGGGTAATTTCTAACTTGATATAAATCACCGCCACTAATTCTATTTAGTTGTTTTTCAATATCGTAAATTTCTTTTATGTCTATATATTCTAACACACAAGATTCAAAAACAACATATTTATTAGATTCCATCTTTTTTATCTCTTCTAATAAATCCCCCTTGATTTGTTTAGGACAATCATCGCATCCATTTATATCTAGACATATATCACCGCAACCATAGCAAGTATAAATGTTTTTATTAACGAAACCAGCACTAGGGTTACCTATTACTAATAATTCCTTATTTGTTATTTTAGACATTTCGTGTGCTTTATTATATAAATTTATTCTTCTATAAACTCTGTATAAAGAAAATATACAATCTAGTATTATCAAACTTATAAAAATATATAAGATATACTTCATAATATTCATAATATTCATAACATTCATATTATTTTAAAATTTGATTTAAATCTTAATTTATCTATTATAATATAAAACATATAATGGATGAAGAATCAATTAATTACAATGAAGCGGATGAATATGATGTAAGTGAAGTTGTGATTGAATCTGGACTAGATGAAGATATTAATACTGTTATGAAGGGTTATAAAAACAAATTAAAAACTTACAAAACAAGTCCGGCATTAACAAAATATGAAAGATGTAAAGTGATCGCCGAGAGGGCGAATCAGATTAATCATGGTAGTCATATATTTATTAAAAATCCCGAGAGATTTAATAATGCATATGATATTGCTGTTCAAGAATTAAATGAAAAACTGATTCCATTTATAATTAAAAGACCTTATGGAAATGGATTTGAATATTGGAAATTAAATGATTTATTGTAAAAATAATATATTTAGTGACTTATTTTAAAAATAAAATATTTTTAAGTAATATAAATGAATTTAATTGATAGAGGGATTTCGTATATTAAGAAATTATGCGATGATGATGAAGTTTGTGTTATGCTTGTATTTGTTTTGATTGGTTTTATGTTTTGTTATCTTTTTAAGAATCGTATTAGTGGTTTTATGAATTTTGCCACGATTGAACATGAATTTGATTCACTTCTAGGTGGGCCGGTTGATTCTAAGGTGGATCCAGTTAAACCACCTCAGCAAGTGCAACCTCAGCAAGTGCAACCTCAGCAAGTGCAACCTCAGCAAGTGCAACCTCAGCAAGTGCAACCACCTAAACAACCTCAAATGAACCAAGGTGTTAAGATTGATCAAAAACCTGTTGGCATTGAATTAAAACCGAGAAAACCAGATGATACTCCATCCACTGCAAAGCAACTTGAAGTTATGGCAGCTAAACCCCCTGTTAAACGTGATTACATAGAGCAAATGCCTGGATTACAAATTCAAGACGCATCTATTTTTAAGCCATTTGATGAAGTGTGGAATCCTGGATTTATGCCTTTAGATATGGTTTTTAAAGGTGTACCATCTCAAATGGCGCCAGATAGACCTATGGGTGATGCCCCTCCTATGCCCCCTAAGCAACAATTACCAGTAGTTCCAAAACAACCTATGGGTCAAGACAGACCTATGCCACCACAACAAGGTGCTCAAGGTCCGCCTAAAGGCGGTGAAGTCAATCTAGTATTAGTTTATGCTCCTTGGTGTGGATATTCAAAGAAGATGTTACCAGATTATGAAAAAATCAAAGCTGAATATGACGGTAAAACAGTTAATGGTAGAACAATAAATATTATCATGTATAATTCAGATGTTGATAAAGATAAAGTTAAAGAATATGATGTGAAAGGATTCCCTACCCTCTTCTTAGAAAAGGATGGCAATAGAGAAACTTTCCCACACAGAGAATATGATAAGATTAAGGCCGCTCTTGAAAGTCTTTAAGACCAACTTTTAGTAATTTGATATTTAGATGAATTATGTTGTGAATTTCCATCTTCTTTTAATTTTTCTTCATTTGTAGCAGAGTATTGCCAATGTTCTTGACTACATAATCTATAGTCATCATGCGGTTCTGCTTTATACCAAAATACTTGATCTGTTAATTTATTACTTTTCGCATTATTGTGAATAACTAAACATTCATAATTTTCAGTACACTGATCCATGACTTGGCAAAACATTTCAAAATTAGGAAACATACCAGCATAATGTTCATAAAGACGTTTCCTATTACTGACATAATTCTCCCTTAAGATAAATACATAATCAATATTTGTTCTTAGATTAGGTGGAATACCTAACGCATATTGCATCGTTATCATGAATAAAATTTTAAAATGACGACCATTCATAAATAAACTTCTAACGTTCTTGTCTTTAGTCCAACTATTATCATATAGACAGTCATCAAAAACTAAAAAAGCGCGGGGATCAATACTTGGATTTTCTTTTACTCTATCTATCATCATCCTTTGTCTTTTTAATAATCTTTCTACAATACCTGGTTCATATTCGTCATAAATAAATAATTTAGGAACCATTTTACTATAAAAGCTATTTGCCGCCTCAGTTCCAGAAACAACTTGCCCAGCAGGGATACCTGTATGATGTGATAAAATATCTTTACACAAGTATGATTTACCTGTATCACGCTTACCAATTAAAACAACAACTTTATCATCCTTTATTTCTCTAATATCAAATCTTTTTAGTTGTATCTCCATATATAATACAAAGTAGAAAAAATATGTATTTTATAACTTAAGTTTAAAACAGATATTTTTTGTGACTTCAAGTCAATAATGACATATAAAAATCATATACGCTATCACAAGTGGCAAGAAAAAGAATACAAAGAATTATTTAATAGTGTTAGAGAACATTTAGAGATGAAGTCATTACAGTTCTATATGCCTTTTTATTCATTGTATTTTAGTATTCATAATAGTAAAAAATCTATAGCTAAGATAGATCTTGAAAGAAATTTTTATCTTAAAAATATAAAAGAAGTGACAAAAAGCAGATATTATAATTCGAACATGTTTTTAATATCAGATATATATGATTCATCAAAAAATATAATTGAGGAAAAAGAAATATTTTGTAAAACTATTCCAATCGTTGATGCGATGCATTGTGTAAACAATAATTACAATTTTATAACAAAGAACAATTATCATTTACCATCAGCATATAACTATAATACTTTTAAGAAGATTAATGACATGAATAACACGGCTTACATAGATGTATTTTGTAGTTACTTATTTGGAAATTTAACATACAATAAAGTAAATCCATCATTCGCATTATATTATGGCTCAATGAATGGTGTTGGAAATTATAAATATGATATAAGTGATGAATATCATGATATCAAGAATGATAAATGTTTTAATAAGTGTATTGACAAGGGATTTAAATTAGATGTATATATATCTGATTCCGAAAGTGATAGCAATTCCGAAAGTGATTCTGAATCAAATGATGATGATTATATAGCAATCCTTAAAGATATTCCATTACAGTTATTGTGTATTGAAAAATTAGAAGGAACTTTAGAAGATCTAATAGATGATAATATTAGCGAAGAATTATTGCTAAGTTGTTTCTTTCAGATATCATTTGCTTTGACTTATCTTCAAAAACACTTTGAATTCACGCACAATGATTTACATATTAACAATATCATGTATAGTAACACGGATACAAAATATTTATATTACAAGATGAATAATATTTATTATAGAGTGCCAACTCATGGAAAGATATTTAAAATCATAGATTTTGGGAGAGCGATATTTAAATACAAAAATAAAGTTTTTATGAATGATGTTTTTTCTAAACTCGGAGAAGCGGGTGGACAATATTCTTATCCATCTCAAGTTGATTTTATATGTGAAAAAGAAAAAGAAATTATAAAACCAAATCCACATTTTGACTTATGTAGATTAAGTATGACTATTTTAGAAGAAATTGATCCCAATACTTATTCAGATGAAATTATTGATTTTTTTATTCATTTATGCGATGATGGACGTGATGGGAATTTTTGCAATATGAGAGATGATTTTAAATTATATATGAACATCGCTAAATATGCATGTAATTCATTACCACGAGAAATAATCTTACATAATATATTCAAAGATTATCGTGTTAAGAAAAGTGTATTTCCTAGAAAATCATATTATACTTTGTAAATTAAAGTAATGTTGAATAAAAAACTAGTGTATATCTTTCACCTTTATAAGGTGCTGTTTCATGTGGATCCATTAAATTTTTCCATTAATTGATAAATACATTATAATAACGATTATCAGATTGAATGTTCCGCATCCAAAATATCTACTCCAACGAATATTATCTTTATTTAGCTTGATATATTTATTAAATATATTCAATACATATGATTTATCTTGTTTATCGTAAACTAACTCTTGTAAAGATAAATGATAATACATTAATAACGATAGTATCCATATGATTAGAATTATAATTCGTTTGTATTTTTTAGATTTTAGATAAATTAATTGGACTATAATTATACCTTTGACTATGTCTGATATATGATCATAATAATCTCCAAATTCACTTGTCATGTTATGTTTCCTAGCAAAATATCCATCAGAGCCATCTAATAGATAAGCTATTATATATAAAGGTATACATAAAAGACTATTTTTGTAATAATAATATGCAGAGGTCAAACCTGATATTAATGATAAGGTAGTTATCATATTTGGTGTGAAATTAAATTTATAAAAAATAGGGTCTAACACCTCCACTATTTTATATAATAAATAATCAATGGGATTTTCATCTTCTGCACTTAATTTCCTTGACATGTGAAGGTTTTATACTATTTAAATATATTTAATAATTTAACATATAGTTTCTTTTTATTTTTATAGATTAAATAAATTATAATTAATACGAAAATTAATGAAAATAATTCTTTCCATAGAAAAGGTAGATATTCACTTGGTGCCCGTTTTAATCTATTAAAGGTTAATGCGCCCGGTGTACTAACAAAGCAACTTTCAGATTTATATTTTAAATATCTGTCATAATAAGTTTGGTTATCAAATAATTTTTTTTCGGTATCAATTACAATATTTTTAAAATATTTACATGCTTCATTTAAATTTCTTTGATCATCACGGCTATAATTTTTATCTAAGATATATTTAATCAATTGTTTGACATCTTTATTATAACCGGCATATAATCCAGAGTTAGCTACTAAATCATTTTTACAAATACCAAATGAATTTATACTTAAATGACCGATGAGATTGGGATCAAGCGATAAAACTATTTCTGAATTAAATTCATAAAAACGCTTCTTAATTATATCTAAAGGTTGATTTATCACGCTATCGAAACCATCTATAAAAAATACTACATCTTCATCGGGTAAAGTTTCAATGTAAGAATACATATTTTTAAACTTATCCATAAAACCATTCCATTTCTCACCCCATCCTAAAACTTTAATTGGGATATTATATTTATTATTAGTTAATTCTTCAAAACTACCTTCTGAATGCGTCGCATACGTTATAAAATGAAAATCACTCATTATACTAATACACTATATTAAAATGGGGGTTTTCCTCCGCTAACTAAAGACGAAATACCACCACCATTAAAATTCACTGGTTCTGGGACGGATAAAACTTGCGAACTACTATGAAATACATACAATAATATTGTAGTTACTATTAGTATAATAGTAAATATACTAATGTATTCATTTTTACGATCACGATTATCATGTTTATTATCTGTGAAAGCCGCATATATTCCAGTACTAATTCCACCTATACCTGTCCCTAATAATAAAGATTGTCCAAACATTATAAAGTTAAATAGAATATAATCTAATTATACAAACTTATCTTTCTACTTCATTCGCATCTTCAAATAATGTAAACATTCTATTATTATTCTTTTCAACTACAATCCCTTTGTCTTCAACAATTTGTTTCATATCGTCAAAGAAATTTGCCAATGAAGATGTTTCATCTATATCATCTTCATTTTGAACGGTAACCATTTCTTTTCTTGGTGATTTAGGTTCAATTATTTTTACTGGTTCATCTTCTTTAATATTTTCATGTGTTGGTGTTTCTTTAGTCACTATTTCTACTTTAGGTAACTCTTCATCCATATAAGAATTATTATCATTTATGGTCTGATTATTCATAGTTGGATACAAACTGTTTAATGAATAATTTGAACGAGTATAATATTCGGGTTCCGGTTCGGGTTCAGGTGTTGTGGTTTGTTGAAAGGTAGCTACTTCATCTGATTTAATTACATTCACCTCTTCTCTAACTTCCATGTTTGTCATTAATCTTTTTAATCTATCCGGGTCTTCATTAACAACTTCATTTTCAGTAATATTTACATTATCATATTTTATCTCAACTATAGGATTGTTTGATTCAACTATTGAAGTATCATCTGGAATTTCAACCGGCACGGTAATGTCATTAACTACTATACTGGAACATTGTGCTTCTACTTGTTCATCAGTTGGATCATCCGTTGAGGGAAATAATTCATTTACAATATCTTCACCTCCTGTATTTTTTTCAGTTGTTGGTTCTTGTTCCATTCGCTCAACCATATTCGTTAACTTTTTTTCTAATTCTGATATTTCATCTTCCTTAGAATGAATTTCTTCTTTACTATTGTGAATTACATCTTTATCAGATTCCTTCACTATTATAGGACCCATATATTCCGATTTATCATTATAATTACTTTCCGAATTGTTAATAGATTGGGTATTATATTCTACTTCGCTCTCATTATCTTCTTCAACCTCTTCATCTTCATATTTGGTATTGGGGTGTGTTTCACTTGATTTCATTCCCCTTAACTCTTCTCGCAACAACTGTTTGAGAATTTCCCTTTGATTCAATAGATTATTTTCGTTTTCACCTTCTAAATGTTCTTTTAAGATTTCCTTAATAGGTAAAAGTTTCCTTATTGTATTCTCAATACAAGTTTTAATTATATTTTCTATCTCCTTATTGTTCTTTTGGAATTCATGTCCAGGAACATTTTCATTAAATAAATAAGGATTTTTCCATAATTCTCTTGCTGTATTAATATAAGATTTATGAATAAAAGTGCTACATTTAGGTATTGTCACATTTATCTTATTAAAAGAATGACTCGGACCGATAGATGTTAAGATCTTTGTATGACTAATAAATACCGCAGTAATTAAATCATCTATATAATCACAATTACTATTATTCACAATACGACTGCATTCAGAATTTATTATTTCACTATTCCATATAGGGACCTTTTCTAATAACTCTCTGAATATTAATAAGATTGGTGTCTTACTACGACTACGATATAATATTTTAGATTCATCATAAATACTTTTAACACCATCAAACATGTGTGGATATAGTATATCAATAAGCTGAGCTGTATATTCTACCTTAGCTTGAGCAAAAATAGGAGTATTTAATTCTTCCATAATTAATAAGATTATTTATTATTAAATCTAAACTTAAACTAATAAATTTATAAAAGAAATCCTAAAAGCACAATTATTATGACCATATATTTCATAATAGAAATCAACTAGTGTTGTCTCTTCATTTATGTATTTTTGATCTTTGAAATAGTTAGGATGTTTAAATCGGTATTCATGTAGTGTGGGAAATACTTCTAATACTACCTCGTAATTCATAGATATAAAATATTCATTTACTCGTTTGATATCTTCTTCTGTTAATTTATTGATATCAACTTTTCCATTTTCACCATAAAAATATTTTAAACCATCAACGAATATCATAAGTAATTGTTCAAATTCATGTAATCCTAAATTTTTCCCAGGTCCATTTAAAGGTAATTCTAATTTTACTTCACCTTTTCTCTTCGGTGAATTTGAAAACAAGTAAGTTATAAAATCATCATGATTCCCTTCTTTATAAATCGTATCATTATTCATTATAAAATCAGATAAAAAATTTATCTATTGTAAACTTAACTGGCCCCTTGGCATATATATTTACTCTGGACTTGGACATGGACATCTTACTTCACCACACTGAGGGCAGGGAATTTGCCCTGGACAAAATTGTGCTGGGGAAGCGGTTGGATTACAATAGGCTTGTGCTGCTGGTGGTGGTGCTGGTGGTGGGCATGATGGGCATGATGGTGGTGGTGGGCATGATGGGCATGATGGTGGTGGTGGACATGATGGACATGATGGTGATGGGCATGATGGGCATGATGGTGGTGGCGGGGACGACTGGCATTTGTCTAATTCATATTGATATTCGGCTAAATTAGCGCGACATTCGGTTAAGTTATGATTAAGCTGGTTTGAATGATCCACCTCCCCGTTGTACTTATTCGACCATCCATCCACTACTCTATCGTAACTGTCTGTGGAGATGCAGCCTGGCGAACAGCCGACGCTGGCCCCCTCTATTCTATTACACACGATTTTAAACATGCGGCTAAATTAGCGCGACATTCGGTTAAGTTATGATTAAGCTGTTTTGAATGATCCACCTCCCCGTTGTACTTATTCGACCATCCATCCACTACTCTATCGTAACTGTCTGTGGAGATGCAGCCTGGCGAACAGCCGCCGCTGGCCCCCTCTATTCTATTACACACGATTTTAAACATGTATAAAATTATAAACACCAATAATATAAAATAAATATTCATTATATATATATATATATAAAATATTATATGATCAATAATTCATTAGTAAAAAAAACTATTTATGGATCTCTGATAATTCAACTTTTAACAACCTTGATAAGTCTTGATGGTTTAAACTATGATTTAAAAAATGAAGATAGTATCTTAAAAGATATTCTATTATTAGAGGCATTTGTTCAATTTATAGAAGCGTTTTTTTATATATGGGTTATCTATGCACTAAAAGATTTAAATAAAATGACTAGTCGCAGATACTTTGACTGGTTTATTACCACACCAATCATGCTTATCTCTACAATTATATTTATGGAATACAAGAGGAAAAAAGAAAATAACGAGGATACTTTATATTTTTGGGATTTTATAAAGAATAACAAAAAGAATATTATACTGATTGTAAGTTTAAATTTCCTTATGCTGTTAATGGGTATTTTATCAGAAGCGGGTATAATAGATATGAAATATGGAATATCATTGGGTTTCTTATTTTTTATAGGTTCATTTTATGTTATTTATGAAAATTATGCTAAACACACCGAAAATGGTAAGAAATTGTTCGTATTTTTATTTGGAGTCTGGTCACTATATGGTTTCTCAGCGGTCTTACCCGTTGTACCAAAAAACACATGCTATAATATTTTAGATATAGTCGCTAAGAATTTCTATGGTCTCTTTATTTATCATTATATTACTCAAGTTGGTACGAGAAAAGGATATATGTTAGGAATGTAAATACTTATAAAAAAGGAATCAAAGAACTATTTGGTTTAATATAAATCATGTTTTCATAAAGATTAACTCTAGTAACATTCTTAATTATTTCAATTAAAATATCTTTATTATCTTCTTCTGTTAACCAAAGATAAACAGGAGCTACAGGAGATTGTAACGTAAAAACAAGATCTAGTAGTCTTTTGATGGTATTATCATTTACAACGATTAAACTTTTTTGTAAATAGTGATAGGGTTGTTTTCTTAAAGACTTAATAAATAATGTCATTTTTATAGCGTATTTAAAAGGTATATTTTTCATTTTTCGTGTATCAAAAATATATGAAAAATCATTTTTGTTATTGTATAAGGTCAACCAATCTATTAAAAACTGATTAAATTCTTCTTCAGAATGTATAGATTCACTAAAAGTTACAAATACTATTGGAAAATTATCAATATTGAATTCAGCAAACATTTATTATTATTAATATTTTATTAACAGTGTCCGTCACATATATAAATTTCATGCCGGTGGTGATGGTGAAGGCGGACATGATGGACATCATGTCCATTATGGTTCTGGGCTGGACTTTAAATGCCCGCGCCGTGTGTATCTGAATAGCAGTGGGTCCCAGCCCCCGTCTGTCTGGCCTGTTCCTGCAAGTGGTACACCGCGTCCGAGTGCACTTTCAAAGAAACGCAGCCATCTGGGCAATTTACAACCCCTTCAGTCAGATTGCCACCACAACCATTCATAAGATAATAAAAAGCACATACAACTAAAGCAAATAACAAAACATGCTCAACACTTAAATTCATTTTATACTATAGAATATATTTTTTTTCCTATTATTATTAACAGTGTCCGTCACATATATAAATTTTATCATCTGGAGAAGCACTTAATATTTCATCTAGTGTATGAGTATGAATATGAAATTTACACTCATTACATGTATCTATTAATTGAACAAAATTGTGTGATTTTAATGTATTCAATAGATTATCTTTACAATCTTGTATGATATCTTCTATCTTATCAATATAACGAATATCAAGTGTTACTTTATATTCACTAAAAGTAGCAGATGAAAAATAAAAATTTCTATAATAAGGATTCATTTAATTAATAATATAAGTTATTTTTAATAAATATTAACACACCATAACGAAATATTTATGTTTTAAAATAATAATAATTATCGTATGGGGTGAAACCTTGTGAATTTATTTTATCATTTAAAATATCATTACATCCAGACTGATAATTTGTGAAACCCTCCGTTTATGATGGTAGTGATCCTGTTGTACATGTATTATACTTAATCACCCTGAGAACCACGCCATTTGCTGTAGTAATATCCCCTGGTGTCCCCCCGTTATTGTAACCTAATGCACCACAAGTGCCTTTCTTCATACCAGAATTTTTTTCCATATCGGAGACTAAATTAGATGGTACATCAATTTGTGAACAGATACACCCATTTTTTCTAAACATAGGTATAGGTGGTGTTGATGTCACACTTGGCGTTGGTGTTGATGTCACACTTGGCGGTGGTGTTGGATATTCATTCCAAT
>Ga0222714_10003847_pt1 | contig 15036 bp, 14 predicted proteins | sample C33_3DmetaG_FD_165048 | JGI IMG/M metagenome (GOLD analysis project Ga0222714, IMG submission 165048) | Estuarine water microbial communities from San Francisco Bay, California, United States - C33_3D | ecosystem: Environmental > Aquatic > Marine > Unclassified | place: USA: California... | reverse complement strand
TTCTTTATTAATAATAATAATTTCATCTGGAATTTGATCTAATACTTTTTGCTCACTAAAGATTATATTTTGAATTTCAGATAAATTTTTACTTGAGTTAGGTTTATTTTGATTTCTTTGAAAAAATCTATAGCCAAAAAAGCATAAAATAAAACCTGACAAAAATAACAAAAGTTCTTTCATAATTTTTATTAAATTTTAATTTTCATTCCATCATAGCAAGGTGAAATATTTTTATATTGTTTTAATTTATTTTTTAATTTGTAATAATCAACATCTCTGTTCATGTGAGTCAAGAACACCCTTTTTGGCTTGATTAAATTTATGTAATCTAAGGTTTCTTCTAGATTGACATGTAGGTTGTGTTTTTTAATTCTAAAACAATCTATTATAAGAATTGGAATTTTATTAATATTTTTTAGTGTGGTTTTGGGAATAAATTTTACATCAGGTATGTAGGCAATTTTGTTATTTATTTTAAAGCCTACTGTTTGGACTGATCCATGCAAAACATCTAGTTTTTCAATATGAATTTTATTTTTGTCAAATATAACGGGCTTATGAATTATATTGCTTTGTAAAATTGCTGGATAATTTTTATTATTAGTAAAAAGATATTTAAAATGTTTTTTTAGAAAAAAAATACATTCTTTTGTAGAATAAATATTTATCTTTTTTTTGGTTTGCAAGTAAAATGTTCTTAACTCATTTATTCCAAATATATGATCTGCATGAATATGAGTATAAAAAACGTAATCAATTTTTGAGATATTGTTTTTTAATAATTGAAATCTTAAATCTGGAGAAGTATCAAATAAAATTTTTAAATTATTAAGATTTAGGAATATAGAACTTCTGGTTCTGATATTTTTTTTATCTTTTCTGCAATTTCCCCAGTCACCATTAGGAGTTGGAACTCCTTGTGATGCTCCACAACCCATGATTTGTATATAATCTTTTCTCACTAAATATTTAATATTACGAGGTATTTAAAAGTTTAATATTTATCTTTGAATCTTTTTATAACAAATTTCTTTTTTTTCGATATCTATTATCTCTATAATCTATTGGTGGCTTTAATGTGACTTGTATTAGAATCTATGTTAACTTGTAAAAAAAACTAAAAGGGGGAACAATGAATATACTTAAGAAAATTGGAGTATTGTTTTCTATTTGTTTAATTAGTACGTCAGCATACAGTGCTCAGTGTAATAATCCTAAACAATTAAGATTTTCAATAATTCCAACCGAAGAGTCATCTTTTGAACTCGATTTATATAAGCCCATAATTGCTAAATTAAAGCAAAATACTGGAAAAAAAATTGAGTTTTATATGCCAACTTCTTACGCATCTGTGGCAGAAGCTTTGATTGGAGGATTTGTTGATATAGCGGTACTTGGTCCATACGGATACATCACTGCAAAAAAACAAGATCCATCCATTACTGTATTTGCAACTTATGCAAAGAAAAAAGGTTACATGCAAAATGAAGGACCTGGATATCAAGCTGTTTTGATAACTAAAAAAGGGTCTAAATACACAACTGAAGAATCTTTAAGAGGAACCACGGTCGGACACGCTGATCCTGGAAGTACTTCTGGAGATTTAATTCCTAGAGTTGTATGGGCGCCTCACATGAAAACTGACTCTGATAAATTTTGGAAAAGAATTGTTTATACAGGAGGTCATGATCTTACAACGCTTGCAGTGCATAGTGGAAAAATCGATGCTGGTTTTGTAGCTAGTCATAGATTTGATAACGTTGTGGCAAAGGGACAGGTTAAATTAGAGGACTTTAATATTTTATGGAGATCACCATCCGTTCCTCAAGATCCTTTTGTGTTTAGCGGTAAGCTCTGTAAGGACATACAAGAGAATATCAAAAAAACTTTTTTAGATCTTGGAAATGATCCCGGTGCAAAAAAATTCTTAGACAATCTAAAATCATCAAAATTTGTTGCAATGACTGACAAAGATTATGATGTAATTAGAACTTTGGCAGTTGCTAAGGCAGAGTTTAAGAAAAAAAAGGCAGCAGAAGGTAAAAAATAATATTCTTCCCTGTTACTTAGTTAGTATTACACACGCAGATAAAATAATCTGCGTGTGTAGAAAGTAAAAAATTATGACCGAGATACTTAGAGTTGAAAATTTAAACCTAACTTACCAAAAAGGTGGTCCGCAAGTTTTGTTTGATATTTCTTTTAAAGTAGAAAAATCAGATTTTTATGCAATTATCGGTCCAAGTGGAGCAGGTAAATCATCCTTGATTAGGTGCATTAATAAATTAGCAAATGCAAATAGTGGAAAAGTTTTTTTTAAAGGAGAGAATATAAGTGAATTAAAAGGAAAGCAACTTAGGTTTGTAAGAAGAAAAATTGGAATGATATTCCAAGAGTTTAATTTAATAGATCGAATGTCTGTGATTGACAACGTTCTTACGGGACGCCTAGGCTATATGAATACTTTTGCTAGTCTTTTTAGAATGTTTGCTAAAAAAGATATCAGCAGAGCTATTGCTTTAATTTCAAAAGTTGGTCTTGAGGATTTTGCTAATAAAAGAGTGGATCAATTAAGTGGAGGACAAAGACAAAGAGTGGGAATTGCCAGAGCTTTGATGCAAGAACCAGAGCTTATGCTTGTTGATGAGCCCACTTCAAGTTTAGATCCAAAAATAGCAATCGAAATGATGCAACTCATAAAAGACATTGCTCTAGAGCTTAAAATTCCCGTTTTGTGCAATATTCACAACATTGAATTAGCAAAACAATTTGCCAATAAAATACTAGGATTGCAAGATGGCAAGAAAAAATTTGACGATATAACTGAAAAATTAACGGAACAAGTTCTCCAAGATCTATATAAATTTGAGGTTTTGTAATGAAAACTTTTGCTCTTGATGTAGAAACTTATTCTCAGCAAAACTTCACAAAAATAATAAAAAAATTTTTATTTTATATATCTTTAGTCGTTATTATTTTTTTAAGTGTTTATTTTATAATTATTTTAGACACCGATTGGCATCGTATAGGATCGGGAGATTCAATATTAAAACAGCTTTCTTATTTTGTTGGACTGGATTTGTCATTGGTTCAATATTTGATCATTCCAACATTTGAAACTTTTTTGATGGCATGTTTGGGAACCATGTTGGGTTTATTTCTGTCACTTCCTGTTGCTTGGTTAGGGGCAAGAAATGTTACTCCTTTTGGTATGTTAAGTTTTGGTTTTGCTCGTTTTTTAATGACAATAAGCAGATCGGTACATGAAATTATTTGGGCTTTGATATTTGTTGGCGCCGTTGGATTAGGTGCTTTGCCAGGTATTTTGGCATTAGCTTTTAGGTCAGTCGGTTTTATATCTAAGATTATTTCAGAAACCATAGAAGGTGCCGATAAAAAGCCAATCGAGGCAATTCGTGCAGCGGGTGGTTCAGGTTTTGACGTGATGTATTATGGAATTATACCTCAAATTTTACCAACAGTAATTGGAACAATTATATTTGAGTGGGATATTAATATTCGGAGATCTGCAATTATGGGATTAGTGGGAGCAGGAGGGTTGGGTTTAGCTTTTTTTAGGCAGATGCAAATGTCTAATTACCCAGGAGTTACCACAGTTATAATGTTTATTTTTATTTTAATAATTATTGGAGAAATTTTTTCTCATTTTTTAAGAAAAAAAATACATTAATTTATGAAAAATACTTATCAAAATAATGGAGCAAAAAAATTTATTAAAGTTTCTTTATTTTTTTTCATAATATATTTGTGTTTTTTTTATTTAAATATAGATTTTGAAAGATTTTTTTCTGCTCTTGGTCGTTTCGGAGCTTTGATTGTTAATCGTTATTATCCAGTAGATATCCATTATGTTTTTGAGACCGGATATTTAAAATCAATTTTAAATAGTGTGCAAATGGGATATTTAGGTTTAATTATAGGTGTAATTGTGGCTTCGTTGTTATCATACTTTGCTGCTGCAAATATTACACCTAGCAAAAAAATTGCTTACCCGATTGCAAAATTTTTAATAATATTTGCAAGATCAATTCATGAAACAATCTGGACAATTTTATTTGTTACCATTGTTGGTTTTGGAATGTTAGCAGGTGTCATGGCCTTAACCATGTACTGCATTGGTTTTTTTGGAAAACTTTTTTCTGAAGAGCTAGAAAATGTAAACATGAAATTAGTGGAAACAGTTAGATCTAATGGAGCAAATGAAATGCAAGTTTTTGCTTTTGGAGTATGGCCCCAAGTTAAAACCGCTTTTACAGGAATATTAATTTATACTTGGGATGTCTGCTTTAGAGCATCAACTATAATAGGTTTTTTTGGAGCAGGAGGAATGGGTTGGTATTTAAAAAGAAATGTTCTTCAACTTGAATATGCCAGAACTTCTGCAATTATTGTATCAATTATAATTTTAGTGATTTTTTCAGAAACATTATCAGCATATATGCGTAATAAAATTCAGAAAGAAACACAATAACAATGTCACTATATAAAAACCATCAAAATGAGTTAATAAATTCTATAAATTTATTTTTGGATAATATTTTAGAGGTCAATAATAATTTTGAAAAACTTATGCAAGAATTTTTTTTAAAAAATTATTCTACTGTACAGTTAATTACAGAGAAAATTTCTGATTTAGAAAGCGAATGTGACAAGCTAAGAAGGGACACTGAAAGAAAAATTTACAAAGAGACTTTAATCCCTGATCAAAGAGGAGATGTTCTAGGTATGTTGGAAAATCTTGACAAAATTCCTGGTCAATTTCAGGGAAATGCACATAGAATAAATACAGAGAAGCCAGATATTTATGAAGATTTGCATGATGATTTTAATAAATTAATACGCAATAACTCGGTTTGTGTTAAGTTGCTTGTGAGTGGATCAAGAGAATTTTTTACAAATCCAAAAAAGACAATAGAAGACTGCTTGCAAGTTTCCAAGCAGGAGAGTGTAAGCGACGTGCTCAGCACAAAGTTAAAAAATACAATTTTTAATAATACAAGTTTAGATCTTTCTGTAAAAATGCATCTCAGGTATTTTGTTGAAATAATTGATGAGGTGGCCAATTTAGCTGAAGATGTTGCAGATAGATTAATAATATCATCTATTAAAAATTAATTTTAATGACATACTTAATTCTAGGTTTAGTTCTGGGAATTATTATAGGAGCAAATGATGCGGTAAATGTTTTTGGTTCTGCGATTGGATCCAGAATGTTAAAATTTTCTACCGCAATTATATTTTTTATTATTTTTATTATTTTGGGAGCGGTTATTAATGCTCAGTATCCTTCAGCAGTTTATGAAAAAATTATTCCGACTTATTTTACCATAGAAAAAACGGTTTTAATTTTAGTGCCGGTAATTTTGGCAACTTTACTTTCTGTTAAATTAAAAATTTCAAGTTCTATTTCCCAATCGTTAATTTTTTCAATTCTCGGATTTGCAGTAGCAAAAGAATTGAGCATTAATATAAATTTATTTAAACAAATATTATTAATTTGGATTTTTACTCCTTTTGCTTCCTATGTTTTATCCATTTTTTTTTATATTTTTATAAATTTTTTCTTAAATGCTTTAAAATTAAATATTTTTTATAAAGATTTTATTATTAGATCGTTGTTAATTTTATTAGGATGTTTAGCTGCCTTTGCTTTAGGATCTAATTTGACTGCATCGGTAGTAGGAATCTTTTCTCCCTATGTAGATAGTATAATAAAAATAAATGAAAATTTTCTATTTTTTTTAGGATCATCGTGCATTGGACTAGGAGCGTTGTTCTTTTCAAAAAAAATTATTGATAATATTGGTTCTAAAATATCAAAAATTAATTCAATTTCAGCTTTGGCTATATTATTAACTCAAATTTTTATTTTATTATTTTTTTCATCTCAATTAATTATTGAAAATGTAAATGCAATTTTTAACACCAACTTATTTACAATGCCCATCTCTGCATCACATGTGACTTTGGCCAGTATACTGGGAATAGCTACATTTAAAAAATTTAGAGAAACTAATATCAAAAATTCTTTTATGATAATTTCTAGCTGGATTTATTTGCCAGGACTAGTTTTTGTTTTTAGCTATTCTATTACCATGTTATTTGGTTAGATCTTTAAAATTTGGTACTACATCAAAAAATGCTTTTATTGCATTAAAGTCATATCTTTTTATTAGGCAACAAACATACTCAGTGGCATAAAAGTTGGTAGAAGATAATTTAATAAAATTAATTTTAGGCAATTCAATTTGCTCCGTGCTGTAAACAAAGCCTATACCCATATTATTTTTTACAGCTTCAAAAATTCCCTCTCTACTTCCAATAGTATATAATTTCTTTTTTATTCCCAAATGGAGCAATTCTTTTTCTACAAGAGCCCTGGTTTGTGATCCTTTTTCTCTTACAATAAATGTTTCATTAATAATGTTTTTGAATGAAACAGTTTTATTTTTGGATATTTTGTTTTCAGTTGACGCAAATACAATTAGTTTATCTCGAACAAGAGGTTTGGAATAAAGTAAGCTCTGGTCATTTAAGTCTGCTAAAATTCCAATATCTATTTCTTTATTTAATAATTTTTCTTTAATTTGAATAGAATTTCCAAAAACAATATTGCAATCTATTTTAGGATATTTTTTTGAAAATTTACTTAAGATTGGCATTAAATGAATTGGAGCAACAGTGCCTATGTTAAGCTTTCCAGCAGATAGTTGATTGGATGATTTGAGCAAATTAATTGCTCTATCGTGGATATCTTCAATATCTTTGGTTATATCATAAAGTTTTTTTCCATAATCTGTTAATACAATTCCACTACCATTTCTGATAAATAATTTTATTTTGTATCTACTTTCGATTTCTTTTACTTGTTCAGATATAGCAGATTGAGACACATTTAAAACTTTTGCAGCTTTGGTAAAACTAAGGTATTTAGTTACAGCATTAAAACTTCTTATCTGAGTATAGAGCATATAAATTTTATATATTCATTATATAGAAAAGTGTAAGGACTAAAATGTTATATTTGATATAATATTTTTATTTAACAACAAATTATAAACTTAATATTTATGAAAAAATTAGTAACAGTGAACAACAGGTCTTATAGTTGGCCCAACAAAACAACAGTAATAATTTGCTTAGACGGTAGTGAGCCAGGAAAAAATGGCTACATTGAAAAAGCAATTGAAATGGGATTTATGCCCTGCATGAAAGAGGCAATAAATAAAGGTACATATGAACTTGGAAGGTGTGCAATGCCAAGTTTTACCAACGTAAATAATCTTTCAATTGTTACAGGAACTACTCCTAATATTCACGGAATATGTGCGAATTTTTTTTATAATCTGGAAGAAAAAAAAGAAACATTAATGAACGATGACTCATTTTTGAGAGCGTCCACAATATTTGAAGCATTCGAACAAGAAGGAGCAACCATTGCAGTGATTACCGCAAAAGACAAGCTAAAAAAACTTTTAGGTAAAAACTTAAAAAAATCTATTTGTTTTTCTGCAGAAAAAGCAGACCAAGCTAATTTAAAAGATTCTAGAATAGAAAATGTTTTAAGTATTGTTGGTAAGCCAGTTCCTGAAGTGTACAGTGCAGATTTGTCAGAGTTTATTTTTGCAGCTGCAGTAAAAATATTAGAAAGTAATCAAAAAAAAATAGATTTAATGTATTTATCAACTACAGATTACATTCAACACAAAGCTGCTCCTGGAAGTGAAATAGCAAATTCATTTTATCAAATGATTGATGGATACATTAAACAACTTCTTTCGTTGGGTTGTAAAGTTGCTTTTACTGCAGACCATGGAATGAAAGCAAAGAGTAAAGCAGATGGAACTCCCAATGTGATTTACTTGCAAGATTTATTAAACAATCAATTCGGAAAAAATTCTACCAATGTTATTTGCACTATTACAGACCCATATGTTGTGCACCACGGAGCATTAGGATCTTTTGTAACAATTTACATAGAAGATAAAAGTAAAATTGAAAATATTAAAAATTTTATTAAAGGCATAAAAGGAATTGATGTTGCTTTGACTAACGAAGAAAGCGTTAAGCAGTTGCATCAGCCAAGTGACCGTATAGGAGATTTGGTAGTTACTTGTAAAGCTGACTATGCTTTGGGAAAAGGTGTTAAAGATCACGATTTATCACAATTAAAAGAGCCATTACGATCTCATGGCGGTTTAGACGAAACTTCAATTCCTATTTTCGTTTCTGAAAAATTAAATGAAAATTATAAGAAAAAAAAACAACTTCATAATTATGATATTTTTGATTTAGCTTTAAATTATAATGAATAATTTATTTAAAATAAAAGGTACCTTTGTTAATGGAAAATGGATGAATAATCCAAATACATACGAAGTATTTAATCCATCTAACGGTGAAAAATTATGCGATGTTCCCATTTCAGATAATGAGGAACTTGAACTGGCCGTTCAATCTGCTGCGAAAGCTCAAAAATTATGGCAAAAAACATCCTTAAATCAAAGAGTGCAAGCTCTTTTAAAACTTTGCGATAAGATTCAAGAGAGAGCAGAAGAATTTGCTTTAATCGATTCTTATGATTCTGGAAATGCACTAACTGGAATGAGAAAAGATGTAGCGATGACCATTGAAAATATAAAATATTTTTGCGGACTGGTTAGAGAAGTGAAAGGAGAAACCTTTTCAATGGAATCGAAACATCTTAACCTAACAAGATATCAGCCTTATGGAGTAGTATTAAAAATCAATCCTTTTAATCATCCATTCAGATTTTGCGTAGAAAAAATAGCTGCGCCATTATTAATGGGAAATTCGTTAGTGATTAAAAATTCAGAGCAAGCGCCCATATCACCTTTGAAATGGTGCGAATTGCTTCCTGGTATTTTTCCAGATGGCTTAATTAATGTGGTAACAGGAGGCCCTGAAGGTGGATCTTATTTAGTTAAACATCCATTAATTAAGAGAATTGGAGTCATTTCTTCAGTTAACACTGGTATTGCAGTCAATAAAGATGCTGCTCCATATTTAAAAAATGTTTCATTAGAGCTTGGAGGAAAAAATCCTCTCATGGTTTTTGATGATGCGGATCCAGAGTTTGCAGCAGACTTGGCTATCAAAGGAATGAATTTAAATAGACAAGGTCAATCCTGTAGTTCCACATCTAGAGTTCTGGTTCATAAAAACTTAAAAGATGAATTTGTTAAACATCTAATTAACAAAGCTAAAGCCATTCCAGTCGGACTTCCCTGGATAGAAAAAAATGAAATCGGTCCTATCGTTTCTAAAAGGCAGTTTGACAAAGTAATGGAATATATCGCTTCTGGAAAAAAAGAGGGGGCAAAATTAGTTCTTGGAGGAGATAATCCAACAGATCCAGAATTAAAAAACGGTTTTTTTGTTAATCCAACTATTTTTATAGATGTGAAACCAGAAATGAAAATTGCTAAAGAAGAAATTTTTGGACCAGTTATTTCAGTTTTGACATGGGAAAGTTATGATGAGCTAATTAAGATTGCTAATTCAACTTTATACGGATTAACAGCTATGATTGTTACAAATTCTTTGAGCAACGCTATGAAAACCGCAGAAGATGTTGATAGCGGATATGTATGGATCAATACGTGCGGACGATATTCGGGTGCACCTTATGGAGGATGGAAATTAAGTGGTTTGGGTGTGGAGGAGTGTTTTGAAGAAATGAAAAGTTATGCAAGGTTAAAAAATATAAATATGAAATGGTAATATATGTGGGGCTACTACAATCCTTCAAATATAATATTTAAAACTGGAGCTTTAGATCATTTAAGTTCATTAAATATAATAGAGAAAAAAAAATATTGCATATTTACCTATCCAGATCCAATTTTTAAAAAGCATGTTCAAAAAATCATAGATGTTCTAGGCGAACCTTTATTGGTTGTTGATAATATTCAACCAAACCCAGACTATAAAAATTTAAAAGTAATTTCGAAACAGTATCAGGATATAAAAAAAGACAATCAGCAAATCATATGTTTAGGAGGTGGTTCTGTAATTGATTCTGCAAAATTTATAACTTTTGGACTTGGAGATTTTAATTATACAGTAGATTTTCTTGAAAAAAGAACAAAGTATCAAAAACTAAATCATCCAGAAATTATTTCTATACCAACTACGGCAGGAACGGGAAGTGAACTAACTTGTTGGGCAACTATTTGGGATAGTGCTAATCAAAAAAAATATTCATTAATGCACCAATGTTTGTTTTCAAAACTTTCCATTCTTGACTCAAATTTAATGGTAACATTACCTAAAAAAATTACTTTAGAGCCAGGCTTAGATGCAATGTCACATGCATTTGAAAGCATATGGAATATTAATTCAAACCCAATATCAAATGTATATGCAATAAGATCAATAAAAGTAATAATGGAGTATCTTCCTAAAGTATTGAAAGATTTAACTAATTTACATTATAGAGAAATGCTTACGATGGGATCTATGTATGCCGGTCTGGCTTTTTCTAATACTAAAACTGCAATTTCTCATAATATTTCTTATCCCATTACCTTGAAGTATGGAACGCCGCACGGTATTGCTTGCTCATTTACTTTACCAGTTGTTCTAAAATCTATAATTGGACAAGATAAAAATTGTGATATGAATTTTACGAATTTATTCGGAAATGATTTGCATAAAGGACCAGAAATTTTAAAAAGTTTTTTTGAGTCAATAGATATTTCCATTAATCCAAAAAGTTATGTTGGTAATGCTAATGATTGGGATTTGATTGTATCTGATGCCTTTGAGGGAGAAAGAGGAAAAAATTTTATAGGAAATTTAGATAATCTTCGTAAAGCTCAAGAATTAATGGGTTTGTAAATATCTGGAAACATTATTATTTTTTTTTATTTTATCAGGAGCCTTTTGTCATGTGGCTTGGAATATTTTATTAAAAAATTCTATTGATAAAATATTATTTACAAGATCCTTCACATTAATTGGAAGTATTGTTTTATTACCATTATTGTTTTTTATAGAGCCCTTGCCTCGTTCTGCTTATCCATATTTATTTTTGACTTTATTTATTCATGTTTTTTATAAATTTTTTCTTTGTAAAACATATGATAATTCAGGCTTGTCCTATGGCTATCCTATCGCAAGAGGTTCGCCATCATTAATTATTTTATTTTTAACACCTTATTTTTTAGATCAGCAATTAGATATACAAAATAAATTTTCTATTATTGTATTATGCGCTGGTATTTTGTTATTAATTTTTTCTGAGGGTAAATTTAAAAAAATAAATATTAAAGGACTTTCTTACTCTTTATTAGTGGCTTTAACTATCACTCTTTATACCATTGTTGATTCTTTAGGAGCGAGAGCATCTAATGTTGCCTCTTATTTGTTTACTTATTTTATTTTAGATGGTTTTGCATTTAATTTAATGTCATTAATTTTTCTTAAAAAGAGTCATTTAACTTTTAATTTTATTAAAAGTAATTTTATTCCTATTTTTTTTGCATCTATTTTAAGTATATATTCTTATTTTCCTGCTGTTTACGGATTTTCAGTTTCAAATGTAGCTTCCGTTGCAGCTTTAAGAGAAGTTAGCATACTGTTTGCAAGTATTTATGGCGTCTTTTTTCTTAAAGAAAAAATTGGTTTGATTGGCGTATTGTCCTCTTTTTTAATCTTTGTAGGGGCAATATTGATTAAGATATACGGATAAAATTAATAGCTACAACTATAAATTGAATATTCATTTCTTTGCGTTAATGTTTTTCTAATTTATTATTTAGCCAAATAAATTTTAAAATAACTACAGGGGAAAATAATGCTCATGAAAAAAATCATAACAGCTGTTGTTGCAATTTTATTTGCTACAAATGTTTATGCAGCCACAGATAAATTAACAATTGTTACTTCTTTTCCAAAAGACTTAACTGAAAAATTTCAAAATGCATTTGAAAAGAAATATCCAGAAGTTAAAATTGAAATTCTGGGAAAAAGTACAAGCACTGGAATTAAGTATGTTCAAGAAACCCAAAGCAAAAATAGTTCAGATCTTTTTTGGGCCTCGGCACCAGATGCCTTTGAAGTCCTAAAGGGAGATAAACTATTAGTTAAATATACTTCATCAGTAAAAGGCATTCCTGCAAAAGTTGGATCATACCCGATTAATGATCCCGATGGTTATTATACTGGCTTTGCGGCTGCAGGTTATGGAATTATGTGGAATACCAGATATATGAAAGCAAATAAGCTTCCTGTACCTAAAGAATGGAATGATTTAACAAAATCAATTTATTATGGTCACACAGGAATGAGTGCACCATCTAGATCTGGAACAACGCATCTTACAGTAGAAACTATTTTGCAAGGAGAAGGATGGAATAAGGGCTGGGCTGAAGTAATTAACATGTCTGGAAATTTTAAAACTGTTACAGCAAAAAGCTTTGGTGTACCCGATGGAGTAAATAGTGGAGACTTTGGTATAGGGATCGTCATAGATTTTTTTGCGTTATCATCAATTGGAGGAGGATTTCCAGTAGAGTTTATTTATCCAAAAGTTACAACTTTAGTTCCTGCTAATATTGGAATTATTAAAAATGCCCCTAATGAAAAGTATGCTAAACTTTTTATTGATTTTTTATTGTCGACACAAGGACAGGAAATTCTTCTAGATCCTAAAATTAGAAGATTACCTGTAAATCCTGAAACATATGCAAAAGCTCCAAAAGGGTTTCCCAATCCTTTCAAAGACTCATCGATTGGTGCTGCTGTCAAATTTGACGTAAATTTATCAAAAAAAAGATATAATTTAGTAAATTCTTTATTTGATGTCATGGTCACTTACCGTTTAAAAGAATTACAAGAAGCGACTGCAGCAATTCATAAAGCTGAACGAGCATTAAGTAAAAAAAATAATGATAAAGCAAAGCAATTAGTGGCAGAAGCAAGAACTTTGCTAGTTAAGCTGCCAATCACAGAAGCCCAAGCTAATGATGCGGCGTATAATAAAATCTTTAAGAAGAGTAGAAAAAAAGCTAAAGATTTAGAAAGCTACGCAGGTACCAGACAGGCTGAAGTTGAGACAGATTGGGATAAGCAGGTAGTGGATAATTATTCCAAAGCTAAACAAAAAGCTGAGCAAGCATTAAAGCTACTTTAATTATATCTATTATTAGCAACCTTAATTTAGTTAGTTAAGGTTGCTAATTAAATCATGTTTGAAAATTTTTTTTTAAAATCAACAGCTCTTGTTATAGGTTTATTTTTACTAGTTTTTTTAGCCGTTCCTATTTTTCAGGTTTTTTATGTTTCTTTTTTAGACCAAAATGGTCATTTTACATTTGTAAATTTTTACGATTTCTTTCAAAGCGATTTATTTATCGAGTCTTTATATAATTCTTTTTATGTTGCATTTATGTCTGTGGCACTCTCGTCAATTTTTGCAATTCCCTTAGCCTATTTTACATGTAGGTTTAACTTTAGAGCATCTGTTTTAATTCAAAGTTTGGGATTTATTCCATTAATTATGCCTCCATTTGTGGGAGCAGTTGCCATGAAACTTTTTTTTGGAACAAATGGATCTGTTAATTTAATTCTTGATGATTGGTTTGGATTTAAAATTCCATTTATGGAAGGTTTAAATGGAGTTATTTTTGTTGAGTCAGTTCATTATTTTCCATTTATTCTTATTAATTTGATTACTAGTCTTAATAATATTGATCGTACAATGGAAGAGTCAGCTCAAAATTTAGGATCTAAGGGTTTAAGATTATTCAGAAGAATAGTTCTACCATTATCAATGCCAGGATATATTGCTGGTGCAAGTTTAGTTTTTTTAAAAGTTTTTGATGATCTAGGAACCCCATTGCTACTTGATGCAAATAATATGCTCGCCCCACAAGCATATCTTAGAATATCATCAATTGGAATTAATGATCCTATGGGTTATGTCATAGGAGTTATACTCGTCATAACTTCTGTCTTGGCAGTCTGGACAGCAAAACTAGCATTTGCTGGAAAGGATTATTCAATGTTGCAAAAAGGTGGGGGTGGCATGATCAAAAGAAATTTACTACCACACCAGAAATTTGTTGCTTACTTTGTAGTCTTCATAATTTTATTTTTAGTATTGTCACCTCATATAGCTCTAGCCTTATTATCTTTTGGAACCATTTGGTCTTTTAGCGTTCTACCAGACGCCTATACATTGGCTCACTACAAATCTGTTTTTGAAAATAGTGTATTTATTAAAAATACATTGTTGTATTGTTTTATAGCAGCTTTAATTGATGTGGTTCTAGCTTTTTTTATTTCATATATAGTTCTAAGAACTAAAATTATTGGAAGACAATTATTAGATTATGTTGCTATGAGCGCGTTAGCAATTCCTGGTTTAGTTTTAGGCATAGGGTATTTAAGAACTTTTTATTCCATTAATATGCCGTGGAATGACAAACCATTAGCAACCTGGTGGTTTATGATTGTTATTATTCTTGCAATAAGAAGATTGCCATATGCTCTTAGAGCATGCAGTGCAGTTTTAATGCAAATTAGTAAATATTTAGAAGAGTCAGCGGAGTCATTGGGAGCTAAAAAAATTACTATTTTTAGAAAAATTCTTGTTCCTTTAATGATGGGAGGTTTATTAGCTGGTTTTGTCACCAGTTTTTCTACTGCAACCGTAGAGCTTTCTGCTACGATTATGTTAGTCTCCACGGAGTCAGATGCTCCATTAGCCTATGCGATTTACTCCTATATGCAAACAGCAGCTGGAAGAGGTCCAGGCGCTGGGTTTGGAATGGTTGGAGTTTGTATTGTTGCCATAGGAACTTATCTGTCTCAAATGATAATAGAAAAAAAATACAAACAAAGAGGAATGGAGGCAAAGCTAGATTAAATGAATGAAAATATAATTGAAATAAAAAACATTAATGTTTCTTATGGATCTAACCATGTTTTAAAAGATGTTAGTATTAATATTAAAAATAAAGATTTTTATACATTTCTTGGTCC
>Ga0222714_10003841_pt1 | contig 15056 bp, 16 predicted proteins | sample C33_3DmetaG_FD_165048 | JGI IMG/M metagenome (GOLD analysis project Ga0222714, IMG submission 165048) | Estuarine water microbial communities from San Francisco Bay, California, United States - C33_3D | ecosystem: Environmental > Aquatic > Marine > Unclassified | place: USA: California... | reverse complement strand
ATGTCTAGTACTTTTTCTTTAGTTCCATGGATTCTAAGACCTAAGTCATAGTTAACTCTTTGTGCCACTTTGATAAGCTGAGCAGGCTCTATCATACCTTCATTGCTGTAGGTAACAAAGTCTGTAGCAACCTCATCAAGAAGTTGATCAAAGGTTCTATATTGTAATTCAGTTTTCATCGAAGTACATTCTGTTTATCTTGAGAAGTATCTGATGGAATCTGCATCATTCCCATTAGATCTTTAAATACGTTAGTTTCAATCTCACCAAATAAATAATCTGGTACATTGAATGGTTGATCTGTCTTTTGAATACAGCTATCAGCAGCACATGTAAATATAGAAATGTCTTCTTCAAAAATACCTTCTATACGTACAGCATCCCATTCAATATTAGGAAAGTATAAGTAATCATTTAAGTACCAATAGTACTTAGACTTGTTGTACTTAAAGTTTTTAGATTTAGATAAGGATAAGAATGTACTAGGATTAGTTGGTTGAAGTTCTTCTGAACCATCAATAGAAGTAGTAGAGCGAATAAGTGGACCATTATATCCTTGCATAAAGATTGGCATCTTATCTTTTGTACGTTTAATAGTACAGTCAGAAGATAATCCTGTGCAACATGCTTCTACTTTATCTACTTCTATAAGCTCTACAAAATCCATAGTTTGAACTACACCGGAATAAGCAAGAAGTTTATTCTTACCATCTTCACGCTTCATTAACCATTTAGAATGCTTTAGAATAAATGCATAGATAGCTCTGTCAGTCAAGAAAGCATCTTGTCTAACAGCCTTTATCTGTGTACGCATTCTAGAGATTACATCTCCTATAGTAGTTTTAGCCATAGCCTTAATCTAAATTAAACTCATCATATTCATTGTTTTTAATGATATACTGAGTTTCTTGTTTTTTAAAATCTTTATACTTTTCTTTTCTAAAAAGTCTACTAACCCTTACAAGATTATCTACCATCACATATTTCTTCCACTCTTGAGGATACGTTTGACCAACCATCCTTTTAAAATCTCTAATACCAGTAAAGCTCCACATCTCATTGTGCTTGAATCTATACTTGGTCTCAAAGTTTGTGTAGAATATCTTAGCTGCGTATTGGTCAGATTCCCAGTTTTGATGCTGGATAACTGTACCATATTTCTTGCTTTTACTAAAGTCTACATTACTTTTTTTACGTGGACATGTCCCAATAAAAATATAACCTAGTTGCTCTGGTAACTCTACACCATCTCGTTCATCTATAACCTTCTGCCAAATCTCACCATTAAACGTATTAATGATACTTTTAAAAGTAGCTATATCCATAGAAGCGTACTTTGGATTACTAGCAATAAACTTTTTGTAAAAGTCTATATTAGTAAGGTTTAGTTTCTTTGGTCTATATCTTGGAGCGTTAAGATCCGGTTTTTTACATGCTTTTGCCACAATGATCTACATTAATAATTTACGAAAAATCCATGAAGTTTCCTATTTAAACTTTTATAGTTTAAACATTATGGGTAAATTCAGATATTTTACCTTTGGTTAAGTCATGGATCTCCATAACAGCTTGACGTTTAGATCCTGTAAACTTGTTATGGTAGTGCCAGTAATCTGATTTAGATAGAGAAGGAAGATGCTTAATAGTAAAACCATGCACTTCATTATCTGTTACAAACTCAGTTATCTTCTTTGTATGGAAGTGTCCTGTATAACATGTACGGAATGTAGTCTGACCCCACTGATGTGGAAACTCTGTAGCATATACTAAAGCTGTCATTTTCTTAGTTACATCACCGTGCTCAAACGCAAAGAAGTTATCTCCCCAAGTAAGAACTTTTCTTTCCGCATAAGTAGCATCAAATGTAATAGAAACTTCTTGAGTAAAGCACTTAGACAAGGCATGTACTAAATGATAAGAAGATAAACGATCATGGTTACCAGGTAAGTAGACCACTTCTAATTCTTTACAGAACTGTTTAATAAAATTAATTGACCAGAACATGGCATCAAAAGCCTCATCATAGGCATCCTGAGCTCTAAGATCAGAGTCTACTGGTGTTCCCTTAGTAGTTAATCCACCAAAGGTATCCATGTTAAGAAGGTCTCCTCCTATCACATATATGATCTTTTCTACTTTATGAGAGTAATAAGATCTTAACACAAGACTCTTAATACTTTCTTTAAAGTCATCTACTACAGATAGATTGCCCTCCTTACCAAAGTGGAGATCTTGAATAGACAAGATCCCCACAGTTGGGTTATCAAATTTGTCATTAACAAATACCTCTGCAACGGGTTTATATGACGGGTTAAAATTCTGTAAAGTTTCTTGTAATAAGTCTTTGGGTTCCAAGACTTTCTGAGTAACCATGGCTGAGATTAACCAATAGTCTTTATGTTGTTTGTTCCAGTAGGAACTAAGCTTCCACTTATCTGTATCTATTTTTAATATCCTAATTATCTCTTCTGGACTCTTAGGTTCAGCAAAGGCTATACCTTTTATTTCTGCCACCCCTTCTTCAAGGTTTTCCTTCCATTCTACGACCTTTTCTTTAGTTTGGTTGATAGTATCCACCAAATGGTTTTCAAGGTCTGTAATGTACTGATTCTTGATGGTTTCATCATCTATCAGTTCTAGCATTCTTTTACCAACTAAATCTACAAGACTAATGTCTAGTTCACTCTGTAGTAGATCTTTTGTTTGTAAAATTTGTTTCTTGATCTCTTGGTATTTTTGTAATGAAATACCTAGTTTTGAAGCACAGAACTCATCAGTTTTCTTCCATCTGAGAGAACCATACACCTGATTGATTAACGTCATAGTTGTTTAGATTGGGTATATGGTGTATAAAGTTAGTTGATGTTATTCAAATACAAGACTTTTTATACACAAAATATCAACATTTTAAAAATTAGCCCCCACTATAGAAATAGCAGGGGCTTTGTTTGTCAGGTGGAAACCAACAAAACCACTGACTTTTTTATATCTTAATCACCTACATATGATGCACCAGGACAAGATCCTCCAGTACTAGAGTTTCCTACACATACTCCACTAAGAGTAGTTGTACCTGTTGAAGTATTTGCACCGCCATTAACTGTCATAATAGTTAATGATGCTGACATCATACTAGCTGTAGAATTATTTGTAAAAATTGATGTATTTATATTTACTACTCCACCAACCGGAATGGTAATGTTTTTATAAATGTTTAATGTTACACCTGCACTAGAACCTGGTTGATAACATCCACTTGTTCCACTAGCAGAAAAGTTTGGACTTGTTGATCCCATGCTTGCACTTACCCATGATGTACTTGTTGGAGTAAGTAAACCTGAAACAGCAAGTCTTAATCTTACAACATTACCTACAGTACCTGTAAGATTGTAATTACCATATCCACTACTACATGGATTTCCAACTGCTAATGTTGCAGCTCCACTAGATCCAGCAACTCCTGTAAAAGATGTAGGAGATGAGTAATTTCCCCCACCACATGCTGCCTCAACTGTACCACTGTATGATGTACCATTAAGGCCAGTTATTACCACAGGAGAACTAGTTGGATTAGGTGTAATCACAATAGCATTAGCTGGACTATTTGTAGGCCAGTATGTAACTCTATAACCTCCTTGAGGATCTGGAGATGTTTCAGCAAACGATATGGTTAGTGTATTAGGCATGATTATTAATCCAGTTTGTTATGTCTTGATTAGATGTTAACAGTTCACTTAGCTCATCATTATCCTTCATTACAATAAAAAAGTCTTCTTGAAATTTTTTAAATATAATAAAGTCATGACCATTCTGAACAATAGAATCTTCTTTAGTAAAATCTACACCTAAATTGCTGACAATTATATTAGTTAAATGCTTCATTAAACAGCTGGGGTTGTTGTGTCATTAATATCAATATTACCAACATTAGTACTTCTATTATAAGTAATTACTGCTATCCTTTGTCCTCTAGTTTGATTAGCAGAAATAGCTGGAGATTCTAAATCAGAAGATCCTGTAACAACACCAGATGATGTATTTCTAAAGGCTGTAATAACTTTACTTGACGATGTGCCAGTAAATGTTCCTACAGCTGTAGGGTTAGTAAAGTTATACGCTGGTGATCCAGCAGAACCTTGCTTTACCATACAACCTCCTTTATAAAGAGTAAATCCAATACTTACAGGTTGTATTCCTACTTGTTGAAACCAGAATGCTCTACAATCAATTACTATCTCATTTTGTCCAGCTGGTATTTGTGTAAAATCAATCATACATGATTCAAAACCAGTATTAAGATTATCACTACCCCAGATGGCTAATGGTTTAGTAGCTACATTACACACATTACCACTTTCAATATAACTAGCAGTTTGTGGTGTTCTTGTGTATTGGAACCAACCTATGTATGTTCCTGCAGCATTTTGATCTGCATATGTTGTTCCTTCTATAGATACAATTCTTGTTCTTGTATCTAAATCTTTACCATCTGTAAACTGATATGTTACAACCATATAGTCTGCATCAAATGTAAATGATGTTTGACCAACTTCTATAGTTTCACTCTTTGTACAAGAAGTGACTGTATCTGTAACTGTTACAGTATAATTAACTCCAGCACTTAATCCTGTAGCTGTTTGTGTTGTCTGTACAGGATTGGTATTCCAGCTATAAGTATATGTCCCAGATCCGCCAGTAACTGATGTTACAGTAGCAGTACCGTTAGTACCACCTTGGTTTGTAGGATTGGTTGTATTTAAAACTAATGCTAGTTCACAAACTTGATCTTCAAAAGATACTCTTGTAGAGTTTCCAAAACTACATACAGATTCAATTGTACCTGTGTATGATGTAGCACTTAATCCACTAATAACAACAGGACTACTTGTAGTTGTAGTTGTTAAAACAGTACCTGGAGTATTGGTTGCCCAATATCTAACTAGATATCCGCCAGATGGAGCTGGAGAAGCTTCAGTAAATGATATAGTTAGTTCGTTAGCCATTAATTATTACTGTAAGCATTTACCTAAATAACTAAATTGACCACCACTTATTGTTCCTTCAATTGCACAAACAGATTGTGGTACACCTGAATTATTAAAAACAGATACTGGCTGAAAACCATCACATGGTGTATATGTATAGTCACCGTCATCTAGAAGTGTATATGTTGCACAACTTGTACTAATTCCAGTTACACCAAATGTTTCTAATTGATTTAACTCACCAGTTCCACAGTCAGCTAATATCTTTCCTTCTATACTATAACAAGTTGGTACATTTGGAATACTAATAGGATTAGTAGTTTTATTAGCTACAGTATTCCAAGTAGAACTTCCTACAACTCTCCACTGGATAGTGTATCCACCTGCTGGTAATATATTACTTGCAGATGTATAATTGATAACTAACGTTTTAGTTGATGAACAAGGTAATTCAGCAGGCATAATTTAATTGGTTTATACAATAGTTCCTGTTCCAGATACTTTAACTGGTGATCCAACAAATGCTTTAAACATTTGTGGAGCATTTTGTAGTACTGAAATATTAAAGATTTGATGAGTAGTTCCTGTAGCTTTTATTACAGTAGCACCACCAGATAATGCAGTAGTTGGTACTGCTGATGCAACAAACGTTGTTGTAGTAGGTACAGAAAGAACAGTAGTGTTAGCTGCAAATGCACCAACTCCTGCTGTTACTTCTAATGTCATACCTGCAACTAAACCTGTAGTAGAACCTACCGTAATTGTAGCATTACTACTAGTAGCTCCTACAGTAGAAGTATATACAGGACCAAGTCCTAAATAACTTACTACCAATGGAGTGGTTGTTGTTGAAGTAGCAGTATAATTAGTTAATGCAATAGGTGATTGAATTATACTATTAACTACTTTATGTAACTTAGTTAATACAGTAAGTAAACGGTCACCATTAACAATGCCTAAAGCTGGAAGATTTGGTCCAGTAAACTTTACACAATCTGTAAATAATACTTCATCACAAGACTCTCCTCCAACACAAGGAGGAAGGTTTGTAGCGTTTGATGGTGGGCAATCTGCACAACCATCATTACAATTTGTTAAGGGTAAAGCCGTATCGTTACAACCGCATGACATATCTTTAAGTATTTAAAATGTATTAATTAAGTTTCAGGTTCTAATGTTGCTACTACATTTGTAGGAATACTACATACTGGAGGAGCGGTTGTACTAACACTATCAAATAAACAATCTGTTTTAGTCAGAGTCCCAGCTGATGGAACTACTCTTATTTTATAACTAGTACTTGCTGTTAATCCTGTAAATGTTCCAGTACGGGTTGTTGTTCCTGTAGGAGTAGATGATGCAACTTCTGTTGTACCAGCAGAATTAAATAGTTTAACTACATATGCATCTACGTCACCACCTATCTCAGTAAAACTATATGAAATAGTTGTATCAGTAGATGTAGTTGTAATAGATGGACAAATAATATATATCTTGTTAATTACAGTACTAGGAGCAGGTGTGCCACCTGAACAATATGTAATAATTCTAAAGTTATATATTAAGTTACTATTAAGTCCTGTTACAGTTTCTGTAGTTGCACTGCCTCCTACTGTACTAAATGTTATCCATGTACTTGATGTATTCAGTTTGTACTGAACATTTTGTGTTGTAGCACCTACACCAATAGACCAAGATAACGTTGCGTTCATATTATTCTAATGTTGCAGTTACAGATGTGATAATAGGACATGGAACTGGTACATCAAATGTAGCCACTTTAGAACATGTATTACCATTCTTACTTACACAACCTTCAACAGTTACAGTAAAGTTTTGACTTGCACTTAATGATGCACCTGTTACTGTAAATGTAACACCATCAGTATCAGTTTGAGCTGCTACTAAATCTACATATCCAATATATGTATGACCAGATGTATCTTTAATTGTTACTTTAGATCCTTGAGCATTACAATTTGCAAAACCTGCTGGAACTACAGTGCTACCAGAGAAGAATAATGTAACTTGTGTACGAGCTTCATTAGCTGCTGCACTAAACTTAAGAATGAATGCAGAACAATCAGTTGTACCAGCTGTGTTTTTAAGATCATAAATAGCAGATCTCATATCACATAATACAACCCATAAGTTTTTAATAGCTCCTGCTACTGTACCAGATAATGCATCTCCTGAAGTAGGAACCCATCCATTTAAACCACTAACAAAGCCTGGTTGACTAAGTGCATTCTGAGAAGCTAAGTTTTGACACTGTTGTCCAACAGCTGCGGTTAAACCTGCATTACTTCCAAGAACACTTCTTAAGTTACAATACTGTGCCTCTAACTCATCTAACACTAAATTCATAGCGGTAGGTGTTGAAGGTAAAATACAATTAGGTGTTACTGTAGGTAGAGTTATGCTAGGTGCATTTTCTAATGCAGTAATCCTTGTATTATAAGTAGCTAAAGTAGTTGTATGACCATCTACTGTAGCTTTAAGAGTACAGAATTGATTACCAAGTCTAAGTGTGTATTGATTATGAACAAGTTGCGTAATAGTCTGACCAGTTGCTGGATCATTATATTGCAAACAAGTAGGCAATGCTAAGTTAGGTTCCGTATAAGTGTTACCTCCATTTGGTAAGTTAGCAATTGTTGTATTTAAACAACACACCTTATCAATTATAAAATCTAATACCGCTGACAGAGTCTTAGTAGTAGGTGCAGGATTTGTAGATGCACAAAATGAAACTAGACAAGATAAGTCTAAAGTAGATAAGTCTAATGATGCTTTTATTGTACATAACTGGGTAGCCAGTTTATATACTACATCAGAAACAGCATCACCGTTGCAGAGGTTAATGCAAGATAGATCCGGTCCTTGCCAAATTACACAATTTGAGGACACTGGAGAACAACCCTTATCAGCAGTATTAGATTTCGTAGGTAGCATAATGTATTGAATATCAATGAGTTATTAACAATTAACCACGTTGTCTGCACCAAACAGATCTTCTAGTTTTGTTTTTAAATGAGTATAACCAAACTCAAATACATCAACGCCTTCTGCAGAAGATAAGTCAGGAACAGTCTTAGTGATTGTTTCTTCTACATCTTGCTCTTGCATATCAATACGAGTTCTAGTGACTGTTACAGTTGTAGGGTTACCTTCAGAATCTGATTCACCTGGTGTTTGCTCTTCAAACTCTACTTGTACAGGAACCATACGTGTTACCGTAACAGTTTCCTCTACTTGTTTAGTTAAAGCAACATATAAGTTTTCACCAATCTGTTGGTTACGAGCTACGCCACCACTCATTCCTGGATAAGATCCTGAAGGAGTTGCATCCTCTTGACTTTGAAAAAGTTCAATTCTGAAGTTAGCAGACCCATATTTAGAGATCTGATAATCAGCTATACGTACATATGCCTCAGATGTAATACCTTTATCGGTTCCGATCTGAGAAGTGATTTTAAGTGCCATACTTGTTATGTTTAGATTTTAAGTAGTCTACAATATAATATACATTATTTTTATGGAAATAACAAAAAAACCACCCCAGATAGGGTGGTCTTTTGTATATACATAAGGGTAGGAATTAGTTCAAAGGAACAACCTTAGTTTCTTCAATCTTAATAAGCTTAAAGAAAGTACCATAGTTTTCAGAAGTCTCTACTTTTTCAAAGTCTTCTAATGTAAATGCCTTATACTCAAGGTCTTTCTCAGTTTGAAGAAGTTCATTAAACTCTTTTTCAAAATTCTGATAAGCTGGGTTAATTACTTTCTTAGTAAACCAATTACCATCCTTGTCTAAGTCTTTAATTGGTTGACCATCAGCATCTAACTCTTCAATAACCATAGGGATAGAGATGCCACCCTTTTCATCTTCCTTACCGTACTTCTTGATAAGGTCGTTCTTTAATTCTTCTACAGAAGCTTTTTCTGCAGCTACTTTCTTACCAAGTTCTGTTAACCAGTACTTAGTAACTAAAGATAATTTCTCCTGAATAAGACCAGAAGCAATTTTCTCACCAGTTTGTTGGTTTGTTAAACCGTTGAGCTCAGCATCTAGATTGTAGAACTCAAACAATTTTAAAGAAATTTTTTCCATTGTTTTTTAAATTTTTAGATTAATCTGTTACGAATATACAAAGATATACAATTGTAGTGCCAAATAAGTTATCCACAAATGTTAATGTCTAATTGGCAGACAGATAATCTAAAACAGAAGTTTTAACTAAATTATATTCTTCTTCTGTAATTGATAACCAACCATCTCTGTCTTTTGCAACATGTAAAACTTCAATCATGTGTCCACCTTGACTATGTAAAAAAAGCTTTTCAGTTGGCATGTCATTGACTTGTTGAAAAAAAGTTTTTTCTGAATCTAACTTAAAGTAAGAATTATTAAATTTATAATGTGATATCATGTTTTATTATTTTAAATTTTAGACTAAACAAGAGTTTCCAGTATTAGATAATCCAGATGCCTCTTGTGCACAAACTCCCCAACCATAGTCTTGGTATCCGTATTCCCAAGAAGCACCACTATAACACGGCACCCATCCATAATAACCATAATAGTAAGCAGTATAATAATTGCAAGTTAGTGCAGATGGACCGTAACCATAAAATTCACTCATTGCATCTGGTGTTCCAAAACCTGCATTTGAACTTAAACCACGTAGACTATAACCATAGTAGCCAGTTGCAGCACCTACAGCATTTCTAATTTCAGACATACTTATCTGTCCACTTGTTTGTAAAGGCATATTATAAAAGTATTAATTATTATTTAAACTTCACCACCACCGCCAAAGCAGCATGATTCACTATTATACTGAATAACTTCTGCAAAATAGGTACCACCATTACCATCTGCTCTAACTGCATATAAATCACATGCTCCACACTCACTATATAAGTATGTACCATATGCTGGATTTGATGATGGGGTGTATAAAAAAGCTTTTCTATATATATGAGCCCAAGGATAACTGACAGATGCTTTAGGAATAAAAGTAGAACCACCATTTACACTATAATTAAACTGTCCAGTGTTCTTTAACATCATACCAATATAGTTATTAGTAATACCAGTTGTTGTAGTAGTTCCACCAGCTATACCTATATTATCTATATATCCATCAGTAGATGCAAATGATCCAGTACCATAATTAAATGATGTTATTACTCTTGGTGGTAAAGCTGGTGCATATAAACCTTGAAAATAAGGAATTCCATTAGTTGCACCAACCATAACTTCTCCACTATCTGAAATTGTAGCTGAAACAAAACCAGAGTTTTGACTTCCACCTAAATAGTCTGGAGTTGTGTTTGAATATCTTTCTGTCCAAGTTGAACCATAGTTATTTGAAACATATGCTTTTATACCTCTTGCACCAAATGTTCCTGGTCTAAACCAATCTGATGTTAAAAACTGATTCTGTCCAGTATTATCTAATGCTATATCAAAAAAAGCAGCAAATTCACTGCCATTACTTTTTGTCCAAGTAGCACCGTAGTTACTTGAATAAAGTCTAAAAGACCATGGTCTTGGTACGTTCACTCCACCAGGATCAACTTTATATGCAAATACTGCAGTCATGTATTGACCATTGCCAGATACTGAAACTTTACCTGATGGATTATAATAGTTAACACCAGTACCATCTGTATAAGAGCCGGCACCAAAAGAACTACCATAATTATTTGATACAGCTATTCTTGCATTTCTATTAGTACTTTCAGAAGTTGATGTACTATAACCTGATACTGTAATGTACTGACCGTTGTTTGACATTGCAATACCACTAGGATAAAATCCAATAAGAATATTACTTAAGGTTACTACTGTAAAATTAGAACCGCCATTTGTAGAAATATAAACCTCATTATTTTGTGTAAGACAAATAGCTGCTATATATGTACCTGTGCTATCTCCTGCAATAGCTGTCCAATCTAAATCATAAATAGTCAATCCTGTAAGCTCAGACCAAGTAGATCCACCATCCAAAGACTTATATCCTTTATATGAAGCAACACCATACATTAAATATGGAGATGTTGATGTTATACCAGATAAGTCTTGTTTAGTAACTAACTGATTAGATGATTTAGCTACAAAAGAAGGTAATGATGTATTTACATTTACGTATGTATTAACTTGAGCTTTAGTAACTTGCTTTGTACCAGAAGGTATAGTGGTTTTAGCTGTAAACACTCCTTGTGAAACACCACTTTGTAAGTTATTTAAACTAATAGTTTGATTCTGATTTAAGTCACTATAAGCCATGATTATTTAGTTTAGCTTCTAGTTCTAAAATACGTTTTTCTAAAGCAGCAATTTTAAGAGTATGTACATCTACATAATTTACTACTAGTTTATCTGTACCCTCTACAGCATCTGGTAATATCTTTTTAATCTGTTGTGCTGAATAACCATATCTAATTTGTGTATCACCTTTTCTTGTAAACTTAATTACATCTATACCATCTATAAGAACAGATGGATTAGTTTCTAATACATTCTTAAATCTTACATCTGAAAATTCATAATAAGCTGTTGCCGTTACACCTGCACTTGCTATACTTACTACATCAGTCCATGTAGTTGAGTTTTCTCTATATTGAAACCATAACTTACCATCACTGTTTCTTCCTTGTAACTTTGTTGCATAACCATTTCCATAGTTAGAAGAATATAATATAAGTTCTGAGTTTAGTGAAGAACCGGTACCAATAGTCATTGCAGACTTATCTACAAAAACAGCTTCTGTATTAGATGCAACTAAAACTAATCGACCACTACTTCTAAACTGACCAATGAGAGCATTATATCCATCTGTAGGAAATAATCTAAGAGCAGCAGTATTGCTAGCACCAGCAGCAGTGATATCAACATGTGGTTCTACAGAATAAAATAAAGCAACATCGTTGGTACTAGCCGATGTGTTAACAGTAAGTGTACCTGTCATTGTATCACCAGTCCTAATTACCCATCCTCCATAGTTACCTAAGTTATTTGTAAAGTCAGATAAAGCTGTTGGTCTACCGCTTATACTTGTCCAAGCTAAACTTGTTACTATAGTATCAGCATCATCTCTCCATGCTGGATTACCAGATGCATCTGTTTTCCATACTTTATTAGCTACAGCTCCAGGAGCTGCTACATATCCTGCAACATTTTTACTATTAGCATCCCAAGTATTTGTATCTGTATAAGATGTAATATAACCAGGTCCGTTTGCTAACTGATTAAGATTAGTTAAGTTACCCGCATGCCATATAGTGTTACCATTTACCTTAGCACCATCTCCACTTGGAACAGATATATTAAACCAATCATCAGCATCATTAGTAAGGTATACTTCTAAAGACATAGCTTCACCACTACGAGCTATTAATCTCATTCCTGCTGTATCACCACTTCCTCCAAATACATCATTAGGAAACTTAAGACCATTAGCTGCACCTTCTTTTAGAGTGATGGCACCTGTCATAACTCCTCCTGCTAATGGTAAACCACCAAGTCCAGCTAATGTATAAACAGGAAGTGTCTGCCAACTTTTATCACCTCTCCAATATTGAGCAGTAGTTCCTGCAGTAATTGGCGGTTCATAATTTGTAGACACACTTATTACACCAGAAGTTATTGTAACCCCTGTACCTATCTTAACTCCACCTAAAACTGTAGCAGTAGCTGTTGGAAGACTATATGTATTAGCTCCTGATATAACTCCACTACCATTAATAGTGATTGTAGTACCATCTACTTTTACTCCTCCTAATACTGTTGTACTAGCTGTAGGTAAAGAGTAAATAGGTAAAGTCTGCCATGTTTTATCTCCACGCCAGTATTGTAAAGTAGTACCTGCAGCTATAGTTGGTTCTTTACTATCTAATGCAGTCTGTAAACCAGTAATATTAGCAATTGTATGAGTATGACTAACTGGTGCAAATGTAGCATCAGACTCTACTTTAGTGTAATATAATACTTTTTGTGCTGCCCATATAGGATCAGTTTCTACTGCTACGGGAGTATATGTAAGAGCAGTTGTTACATCTAATGCAGTAAGAGTCACTGCTCCAGTACGAGTATTAAAACTACTTACACCTGTAAAATCATTTTGATATTGAGGTATATTAAGTACACCAGTTGCAGAATTATATGTAGCTGGCCCAGTACTTCCTACAGTAGTTAAAGATATAGCAGCTCTAGCTCTTTCGTTGGTAAAATAAAGGTTAGTTATTTCTTTAACCATGTCACTAGTATAATCACCAGGACGAGCTATAATAGCACCTTGTCTACCAAATACAGAAGTTACATCAGTATTACTAATCAACTGACTAGTAGCCACTTTAGATATAATACCTCCTGCTCCTGCTACTAATACATGTGTTGGTGTATTAAGAGTAATAGGATAGTTACCTGCAGCTATACCTGCAGCAAAGTATGTATTGCCGTATGAGTCAGTACTAAACAAAGCTTATTTTATTTATTTCTGTGTTAACAAGTCTAATTTATTCTTAAGATCTTCTATCTGTTTTTGTTGTTCTTTAATACCTTCTATTAACAAAGGTACAATTCTTTCATACTTAATAGTCAGATAGTTTTCTCCACTCTTACTAATACCTTTACCATTATCATCATAACCATATAAATCAAAAGGTGCAATTGTAACAACTTCTGGTAATACAGCTTGAACCTCTTGAGCTACTAACCCAGAATGAACTTTATTAGGGTTTTCTTTTAATAAATCTTGACCTAATTTATTGTGTTTGTATGTATAACCTGTTAAAGATTCTATTTTAGTAATAGCATTTTCTATAGGTTTTAACTCATGTTTTAATCTTCTATCAGAGTAATATGCAGTTACATCACCTGTAGCATAAATATTTCCTGAGCCATAGTTTCCACCTGTTGCCTGAAAACCAACGTTAATTCCTCCATTTAGAATATTTACATGCCATGGATGACTAATAAGATTAATAGTAACACCATAAGATTCATACATTCTAACATTATGATTTCCAGAACCATTAAACCAAATATAGTTTCCACCTGCTAGCTCTACAGATGTAGAATATCCTGAAGTATACCCTGAATAATTAGAATAGTTAACAGACTGATTAGCTACATTGTATGAAGTTATTACTTCATAAATACTGCCATAAGAACCTGATCCATGAGTTTGTGCACTAATTGCAAATCTTGGTTCACTATTTCTTAAAAAGTGTAAAGCACACATCCAAGGTACATCACTACCTGTATAACCATTTACCCATACTGTATCAGACCAAACAGACCAATGACCTGTCATTGCTACTTTTAATCCAATACCGTTATTAAAATATACTTGTGGATTAGATTGTACACCACCTGCATAATTAGGAGATAAGTAATTAGCATAGCTTGCACTAGATGCAGAACTTGCTGATCCAGCACTTCCTGTAATATTAATACCCCAAGTACCACTAGCACCAGAACCAGTTAATGATGGAGAATATGATGTATAATTTGCACTATTTAAGTAATAAACCCAACCACCAAAATTACCACCTGTAATATTTCTTTGAGCTAATCTATTAGCATTATCTTCCCAACCCCATGCTATTTGCGTTCCCCAATAATTATTACCATTAGTATGTCTAAAATTTTGTTGCATCCACCAAGAACCTCCTGGACCATTACTACTATTTGCTCCAAGATCTCCACCGTAGCTAACTGAACCTGTAGGAGTAACTTGAAAATCAGCATTCCAAGAACCATTAGAGCCTCTTTGTACAATATAATTACCACTATTTAAATATGTAGCTGAACCAGATATATTAGTCTGATCTCCTGTATTTGTGCCAGAAGATGACCCACTAAAGTTAGCAGCATTCCAGTTACCACTATCATCACACCAAGCTCCCCATGCTCCTGCTTGAGTTAAGAAACCAATACGGTTAGAGTTACAATGAATCTCACGTTGTCCTTCATCAGTATCAGACATATAAATAGAACTGGATGAACCAGCCCCTGTTACTGTAAGATTACCACTACTTGATAAAAATGCTCCAGTA